>Ga0209480_10001615_pt1 | contig 16329 bp, 15 predicted proteins | sample JI61114C2DNA_FD_187501 | JGI IMG/M metagenome (GOLD analysis project Ga0209480, IMG submission 187501) | Wastewater effluent complex algal communities from Wisconsin, to seasonally profile nutrient transformation and Carbon sequestration -... | ecosystem: Engineered > WWTP > Effluent > Algae...
TCGTCACGCAGGATCTCGACCCAATTGCCGGACTTGCCGCTCGAGCGGTACTCCTGGACGACCGCAAGGTAATAGACGCACCTTCGGCCGCTCATCGGGGCGGTGAGCTGGTCGGCGAGGGCCTCGATCGTGCCCGTGAACCGCGCCGTCGTCCCGGGCGTGGCCTGGGCGATCGCCTCTACCCGGGTGCCGGCGAGCTTGCGGCGCGCCCGGGCGTCCTTGGCGAAGTAGATGCTTGCGACGACCGCCACCGCCGCCGCGAGGATGACGAACACCATGAACCCGGACATTGCGACCGACGCTATCACGTTCATCGTGAGCCGCGCCGGACCGGCCCGCGCGCAAAAATACCCGTCACAGCGCGTAGCGCGCGACGATGATGGCCACGACCCACAGCACGAAGCCGCGGACCATCCAGGGAGTGGCGAATTGATCGCCGCCGACCGGTCCTCCGCGCATTGCGTTATAGCGCGTCACGACGCCGAGCAGCACGCCGAGCAGCAGCCCGGCCAGCCACAGCGGGTCGTCGCTGCGGCCGGTCCAGAACGGGACCACGACCCACACGATCAGCGGCACGCCGATGCTGGCCAGGACGACGAGGGCGGCGATCCCCTCGCGGTCGCCGCCCTGCCCGAGCTTCTCGGCCACCGCGAACAGCGGCAGCGCGATGAGCAGCCCCACCAGCTCGACGATGAACAGGTCCGTGAAGAACAGCAGCGGCGTGTCGCCGGACAGCGCATGGGTCACCGCCAGCTCGCCGGGCACGGCCAGGGCCATGGACAGCGCCGCCGTCGTCGAGCGCGGCGACCGGTGGTGCGCGAAGTCGACGAGCTGGAACACGAGGATCGGCAGCCACCCGAACATCAGCAGCTTGCCGAGCAACAAATCGCCATAGACGACGATCAACCCGAGCGAGCCGAGCGCCGGCAGCAGCATCTGCGTCGACAGGTGCACGCCCTCGAGCGCCCGCACGAGCATCGACGCCCCCGCCTGCGGCGCCGCGTGGGTGACGCGCCGCCCTGTCCCCCGCTCACGCACGGCCGCCGACGATAGCACGCGACGATCCCGAACCCGGGCCCACGATGTGCCCATATCACCGCAACAACCGGCTAAAACCGTCCGCCGAGGGTCAGGCCCGCGAAGCCGCGCGCGAACGCGGGCCGCAGCGCGACCGGGACCGTGCGGCCATAACGGGCGGTGTGCCGCTTCCATGACACACCATATGCGACCAGCCCGGAGCCGCCCATCAGCAGCAGGCTGCCGACCGACTCGACCACGAGCGACCCGCCGCCGCGGCCGTCCAGCGTGGCGTCGCCGTGCCACGGGGTCCAGGCCGAGGCCCAGGCGACGGCGCCCATCACCAGCAGGACGGTGCCGCTGCCGGTGAAGGCGGTGGCGCGCAGCTTGGGCGCGCGCTCGAAGGCGGTGCGATAGCCGTCGATGCGCCCGCGATAGTGTCCGCCGGCCGCGGCGAGGCCGATGCCCGCGGCGACATTGACCGGCATCACGCCAGCGGTGAGGACCAGTCGCGCCTGCTCGCGCTCCGCGCTCGACTCGCCGAGCGAGAGGCCCAGCCGCGCCGCCGCCAGGCCGACGTTGAGCGCCGCCATCACGCCCGCCGCGATGAACAGTCCGCGACCGTCCCCGCGCGGCCGTGGCGGACGCAGGTGCTCCGGCGTCGGCCCGGCCTCGACTTGTGGCGCCGGGTACTGTGACAGCGCCCCCGGGCTCACGACTGGCGCGGGCACCACCGGCTCCGCGCCCGGCGGAGGCGTCTGCGCGCCGGTCACCGGCGGCGCGGACACCTCGGGACTCACCACCTCGCTCGCGCTCGCGGACACGCCGGGTGTCGCGCTCGCGGACGCGGACGCCTGGGGACTCGCGCTCGCGCTCGCGGACGCGGACACGCCGGGCGTCGCGTAGCCCGCGGCGTTGGTTTCCGGCGGCGCGGCGAGCCCGACGGTCAGCGCGAGCGAGACTGTCCCCTTGATTAATAAAACCGCGTGGAGCACGAGCCGCGGATTATACCGCGCCGAGGGGGCGGTGCAGCTCGAGGTCGAGGCTGAACAGGTGCTCGTCGACGGAGAACACCAGGCGATGCCCGTGGGCCTCGACGTCGTCGAGGCTGCCGGCGGTGTCGAGGTGGACGCGGCGCTTGCTGCCCGCCCAGCCCTCGCGGCGGCTGTGGATCGAGATCTGGTGCTCGAGGCGGGTGAGCGGCTCGGCCTGGCCGTTCGCGCTCGCCAGCCGCGGCGTGGCGAAGATCCGCAGGTCGAGCTCGAGGGCGCCGCGCTCGAGTCGCACGGTCTGCTCGATCGCCGCGCCGGTCCCGAGCGGCGTCGTCACCACCGGCTGCGACAGCAGCTCGCCGCGCTCGTCGAGGTTGTGGCTGTCGAAGCCGACCGCCAGGTCCGGGTCGTCGTAGCGGCGCAGCGTCGCCTTGAGCTGCACGACCTGCGGGCTGCGCAGCTCGGCCGAGAATTCTTGCACGGGCAGGCCGCCGAGCGCTCCGCCGTGGGCCATCGGGTCGACGCGCACCAGCGGCGGCGGCGAGAACTCGACCGTGCGGGTCAGCACCAGCGCGGCGGCGGCGGCGAGGATCAGGTAGGCGTGCTCGCCGAGCCAGCCCCACGCCCGGGCCTTCGGGGCCTTCGGGGTCGCGGCGCTCGTTGCGGACGCATCGGTCACGCGGCGGACGCTGGCACGGGCGTCGCGCGCCGGCAACTTTTCCGCAGGGGCCGGAGGGGCCGCCAGGAGCCCGCGGGCGGCCTCATTGACCCCTGCGCCCGCGTGGAGTACGGATCTGCCCGCCCATGACGACCGCGACCGACGCGCCCGACGCTCCCACCGACACCCCGCCGAACTTCATCCGGGAGATCCTCGTCGCGGACCAGCAGGCCGGCAAGCACGACGGCCGGGTGGTCACGCGCTTCCCGCCGGAGCCCAACGGCTACCTGCACATCGGCCACGCCAAGTCGATCTGCCTCAACTTCGGCAGCGCGCAGGAGTTCGGCGGGCGCTGTCACCTGCGCTTCGACGACACCAACCCGGCCACCGAGGAGCTCGAGTACGTGCAGTCGATCCAGGCCGACGTGCGCTGGCTCGGCTTCGACTGGGGCGAGCACCTCTACTTCGCCAGCGACTACTTCGAGCAGCTGCACGACTACGCCGTCGCCCTGATCAAGGCCGGCAAGGCCTACGTGTGCAGCCTCGGCGCCGACGAGATCAAGGAGTATCGCGGCAACTTCTATAAGCCCGGCACGGACAGCCCGTACCGCGGCCGCAGCGTCGAGGAGAACCTCGACCTGTTCGCCCGCATGCGCGCCGGCGAGTTCGCCGACGGCGCCCACGTGCTGCGCGCCAAGATCGACATGGCGTCGAGCAACATCAACATGCGCGACCCGCCGATCTACCGGATCAAGCGGGCGACCCACCATCGCACCGGCGACAAGTGGTGCATCTATCCGATGTACGACTTCGCGCATAGCCTCTCGGACGCGATCGAGGGCATCACCCACTCGCTGTGCACCCTCGAATTCGAGGACCACCGCCCGCTCTACGACTGGTGCGTCGACAACGTCGACGCGCCGGCCAAGCCGCGGCAGATCGAGTTCGCCAAGCTGAACTTCACCTACATCCTCCTGAGCAAGCGCCGCCTGCTGCAGCTGGTCCAGCAGCAGGTGGTCCGCGGCTGGGACGACCCGCGCATGCCGACGCTGAGCGGCATGCGCCGCCGCGGCTACACCCCCGAGGCGATCCGCGGCATCTGCGAGCGCGTCGGCGTCTCCAAGAACAACAGCACCATCGACGTCACCCTGCTCGAGCACGCCGTGCGCGAGCACCTGAACGCGACCAGCCCGCGCGTGATGGGCGTGCTCGACCCGCTGCGGCTGGTCCTGAGCAACTGGCCCGAGGGCCATGTCGAGTGGCTCGACGCGCCCTACTTCGCCGACGACCCGAGCCGTGGCACCCGCAAGGTCCCGCTCGGCCGCGAGCTGTACATCGAGCGCGAGGACTTCAAGGAGGTCGCGGTCAAGGGCTGGCATCGCCTGAGCCCCGGCACCGAGGTCCGGCTGCGGCACGTGGGCATCATCAAGTGCGAGGAGGTCGTCAAGGACGCGGCCGGCGCGGTGGTCGAGCTGCGCTGCACCATCGACATGGCGACCCGCGGCGGCGCGGCGCCGGGCCGCAAGGTCAAGGGCACGATCCACTGGCTGTCGGCCGCGCATGCGCTGCTGATCGAGGTCCGGCTGTATGACCGCCTGTTCCTCAAGGAGAACCCCGCCGAGGTCGCCGAGGGCGGCCACTTCATCGACAACATCAACCCCAGGGCCCTCGAAGTCGTGCGCGGCGCCTTCGTCGAGCCGAGCATGGCCGGCGCCGCACCAGGCACCCGCGTGCAGTTCGAGCGCCTCGCCTACTTCTGCGTCGACCCCGACTCGAGCCCCTCCCTGCTGGTCGTCAACCGCACGATCACCCTGCGCGACTCATGGGCCAAACAAGAGGGCAAGGGCTGAGCTCCGCCTGCGCGGCGGCGAGCGCCGCGCAGAAGGAGCTCGAACGCCGCCGTCAGGTCCCTGGGGATGACGGCGGCGTTCTTGCTGGCGCGAGTGGCGGGGTTCGAACCTGCGGCCTTTGGCTTCGGAGGCCAACGCTCTATCCAGCTGAGCTACACCCGCGTGGGCGGAGTGTGTACCCCAGGGCGGGCGCCCTTGGCAAGGGCCCCTCGCGGCCCGCCAGCCGCCGAGCCAGCCGCCGAGCCAGCCGCCGCGGATGCCGGCCCGTGGCTCCGGGCGCGGCCCGTCGGCCCTGATGCCGGCTTCGCAGAGGTCCGTGGCTCGAGCGGACTCGGCCACTGATAGGCCCGCGGCTCGGCCCGGTGCTCGGCCCGGTCGGTGCTACACTGCCGGCCGATGCGCTGTCTCCCCGCGCTTGTGACCACCTTCCTGCTGGTTCAGATCCCCGCGATCCTCGCGACGATCGCGGCCCTCGACCTCGATCGCCTGCGGGAGATCCTGCGCCGCATCGTCGAGTTCATCGCCCTCGGCGGGGTCGCGCTGGCGCTGCTGTGCGGCCTGGTGTTCCTGCTGACGTGGGTGCTCAGTCACCTGCGGCGGCCGAGCGACCAGTCGCGGCGGTGGCTCTCGGTCCCGGCGGCGACCCTGGCGTGGATCCCCGTGCTGCTGACCTGCGTCGCGGCGGCCGGCATCTTCATCCCGGCGCTGGCCCCGTTCATCCTCCGCTCCTTCGCCCTCGCGTGCGTCGCCGCCGCGGGCGTGTGGTGCGTCGCCGTCGCGGCCCTGATCGCCGGCGGCAACCGTCGCGACCTGCGTCGCACCCGTCGCGCCCTGATCCTCGCCGGCACACCCTGGTACTGCCTGGTCGTGTACCTGGCGACCTACCTCTGAAGCGTTGCAGGGCCTCAGGCGGCCGCACGCAGGCCCGCGGCGAAGCGCGTGGCCATCGCCGCGAGGACCGCGGAGCCCGGCATCCCGAGCTCGGGCGGACCGAGCTCCGCGGCGGCGAGCCCCGGCAGCTCGGCGATCGCGGCGCGCTGCGCCGTGAGCACGGCCCTGCGCTCCTCCCCGCCAAGCTGTCCGATCAGCCAGGTATGAAGATCCCACGCGAGCTGGGCGTGGCCCGCCTCCTCGACCGCGATCGTCGCAAAGGCCGCCCGTAGCTCCGGGTCGCGGGCGTGTACGGCCTGCCACGTCGCGCCCACGGCGGCCCACGCCTCATGCACGCAGCCCTCGACCGCGTTGTGGCGGGCGATCGCCGCCAGCGAGGCCTCACAGGGCCGCTGCTGCGGACGCGCGACCGTCGCGCCGCGCGCATCGGCGAGCCCGCCGAGCACCGCTGCGTGCCGCGCCTCCTCGGTCGCGGCGGTCCGGCAACGGGCGACGAGCCCCGCCGGAGCGCCGAGCGCCGCGAGCTGCGCGGCGAGCTCGGTGAACGCGACCACGGAGGCCGCCTCGAGATGCGCGCAGCGAGCCAGGTAGGTCCCGAGCTCGTCGCCGCCGGGCGCCTCGACGCACTCGACATGCCCGAGCGGCCGCCGCCCCTTGCAGTAGTACTCGACGCCCTCCCCGCGGCATCGCACGCGGGCCACGATCCCATCCGCCGGGACCTGCTCGGGCCGGGCGATCTCGTGCCAGCAAACCCCGGCCGTGTCCATTCTCCAGCCGCGGTCGCGCTCGTAGACCAGCTCGCACAGCTTCTCGCAGTCCAGATCCTCGCGGCTCATGTCGCCGCCCTGCAGCAGCTCCGCCAGGGCGTCCTCGGACAGCGCCGCGCGGACCACGAAGGTCTCGTTCGGGGCGTGACAGCAGCCTCCACAACCGCCGATGAACGGAGCGAGGGTGATGAACATCAGCGCTTCGAGCCGCATCGGCGCATCGTAACCCACGACCCAGCCGCGGGTCCGCCCGCGAACCCGCGAACCCCTCAGGGCCGGCGCTGGACCACCTGCGGCGCGCTCGACTGCTGCTGCACCCGGGCCGCCAGCGCCTGCGCCGGCACGTAGTCGGGTCGCAGGGCCAGCGCCCGCGCGCTCGAGCGCCGCGCCGAACCCACCTCGCCGAGCTGCAGCTCGACCTGACCGCGCGCCGTCCACAGGTGGGCGTCGTGGCGGTCATACTCGGTCGCCAGCCGCAGCTGCTCATACGCGCGAGCGAGGTCGGGCGGGTCGCTGCCCAGCGCCAGCTGAGCCTGCACGTAGGCCCCGTAGGCCCGGTAGTCCGCGGGGGGCGTCGCCACCAGGTCCTTGCCGATGTAGTGCAGGGTCCGCGGATTGGGCTCCGCGTGCGCGCAGGCGATGAGCGACAGCGCGCCGAGCAGCAGGGGCAGGGTCCGACTCACAGCGGGATATTGCCATGCTTCTTGCGCGGGTTCTCCTGTCGCTTGTTGCGCAGCAGCGCGAAGCTGCGGGCGACGTGGCGGCGGGTCTCCTCCGGGGCGATGACCTGGTCGATGAAGCCGAGCTCGGCGGCCTTGTAGGGGTTGGCGAACAGGCCGCGGTAGTTGGCCAGCAGCTCCGCGCGCAGCGCAGCGGTGTCGGCGGCCTCGGCGAGCTCGCGGCGATAGATGATGTTGACCGCGCCCTCGGCCCCCATCACGGCGATCTCCGCGCTCGGGTAGGCGAGGTTCACGTCGGCGCGGATGTGCTTGCTCGCCATCACGTCGTAGGCGCCGCCGTAGGCCTTGCGGGTGACCAGCGTGACCTTCGGCACCGTCGCCTCGACGAAGGCGTAGAGCAGCTTCGCACCGTGGCGGATGATGCCGCCGAACTCCTGGTCGGTGCCCGGCAAAAAGCCCGGCACGTCGACCAGCGTCCACAGCGGGACGTTGAAGGCGTCGCACATGCGCACGAAGCGGGCCGCCTTCACCGAGGCGTTGATGTCGAGGCAGCCGGCGAGCACCAGCGGCTGGTTGGCGACCACGCCGATGCTCTGGCCGTCGATGCGCACGAAGCCGATGACGATGTTGCGGGCGAAGTGCTCCTGCACCTCGAGGAAGTGGCCGTCGTCGGCGACCGCGCGGATGATGTTGCGGATGTCGTAGGGCCGCGCGCTGTCGAGCGGGACGAAGGCCTCGAGCTCGGGGCACAAGCGCTGGGGGTCATCGGTGGTGGCGCGGCGCGGCGGGTCCTCCATGTTGTTGGAGGGCAGGAAGCCGAGCAGCTCGCGGGCGACGGCCATGACGGCGGGCTCGGAGGGGCAGGCGTAGTGGGCCACGCCGCTCTTCTCGTTGTGGGTCGCGGCGCCGCCGAGGGCCTCCTTCGTGACCTCCTCGTGGGTGACGGTCTTGATGACGTCGGGGCCGGTGATGAACATGTACGAGCTGTTCTCGACCATCAGCACCAGGTCGGTCAGCGCGGGCGAGTACACGGCCCCGCCGGCGCAGGGCCCGAGGATGAGCGAGAGCTGGGGGACCACGCCGGAGGCGAGCACGTTGCGCTTGAAGATCTCCGCGTAGCCGGCGAGCGAGGCGACGCCCTCCTGGATGCGCGCGCCACCGCTGTCGTTGAGGCCGATGACCGGCGCGCCGATCGTCGTCGCCATGTCCATCACCTTGCAGATCTTCTGCGCGTGCGCCCAGCCGAGGCTGCCGCCGAACACCGGGGCCTGCTGCGCGAACACGAACACCGGCCGCCCGTCGACCGTGCCGTGCCCGGTCACCACGCCGTCGCCGTAGACCTTCTTGCCCGGCATGTCGAAGTCCGGACATTGATGCGTCACGAAGCGGTCGAGCTCGACGAAGCTGCCCGCGTCCAGCAGCAGGTCGATGCGCTCGCGCGCGGTGTGCCGGCCGACCTCGTGCAGCTTGTCGATCGCGGCCTTCGCCTTGGCCTCGGCCACGAGCACCCCCTTCGTGCCCGCGCCCAGCTGGCCCGGGCCCGCATAGGCGAAGGCCAGCTGCTCGCGGCGCTCGAGCGCGACGCGAGGGTCGTCGGAGGGGCGAGGCTTGCTCGGGGCGTCGGACATCGCCGGGGTTATATCAGGGGACCCGGGCCCTGCGCATCGTCCGTCCGGTGGTCGCAGAGCCCGGGTGCGGGATCGGGTCGTGGGGCGGCGCCGGGTGCGTGCCTCTGGAGGCGCGGGGACGGGTGCGTGCGTCTGGAGGCGCGGGGCACGGGTGCGTGCGTCTGGAGGCGCGGGGCACGGGTGCGTGCCTCGGGAGGCGCGGGGCACGGGTGCGTGCCTCTGGAGGCGCGGGGCACGGGTGCCTGGGCCGGGGGACGGGGGCCGACGGTCCGCTGGTCCCTCGCGACGCGGGGCCCACCAGGGCACGTGCTCGGCGCCCCATCTGTCGCTGAAGACACAAGTTGCTTTCACCGACCCTGCGCCGCGCGTGCGAACGTACGAGGGGGCCCCTGCGCGCGCACCCTGGTCCCCCCGCTGCGTCCCCCGCCGCCGGCCCCTGTCCCCCGGAGCCAACATCGTCGGCGCCCCGCTCGTGGGTTCACGCGCTGTCTGTCCCTGAGGACAGCTCATCGTCCGCGCCACCCGACGGCCGAACTCGGTGAGCGCTTGCGTGTCACGCGACGGCCGGACTCGGTGAGCGCTCACTCATTACGCGACGGCCGGACTCGGTGAGCGCTCACTCATTACGCGACGGCCGGACTCGGTGAGCGCTTGCGTGTCACGCGACGGCCGGACTCGGTGAGCGCTTGCGTGTCACGCGACGGCCGGACTCGGTGAGCGCTTGCGCGTCACGCGACGGCCGGACTCGGTGAGCGCTCGCTCGCTCGCTCGTGGGTTCACGGGCTGTCTGTCCCTGAGGACAGCTCATCGTCCGCGCCACTCGAGGACCGGCCTCGCTGCTCGGCCGTGAGAGGGCTCGCTCGCCCCGAGACCAGCGGGGCGCCGAGGGCGTTCGCACCGGGGGGACCAGGGCGCGCGCGCAGACGCCCCTCGGCCTATCATCGGGGGTGAACAGGCTCGATGAAAGGCTCGTGGTCATCACGACAGATGGGGTGGCGAGCACGTGCCCTGGTGGGCCCCGCGTCGCGAGGGACCAGCGGACCGTCGGCCCCCGTCCCCCGGCCCAGGCATCCGAGCCCCGCGCTCCCCGTACCGGCCCGATCAAGCCACCAGAGCGAACCACGCGATCAAACAAGATTCCCCTTGGTCGACGGCACCGCCCCGCCCATCAGGGGGTCCAGCGCGCAGGCGGCCCGCAGCGCCCGCGCGAAGCCCTTGAACGCGGCCTCGATGACGTGATGGGCGTTGCCTCCGGCGCGCAGGTGCAGGTGCAAGTTCATGCGCGCCTGCACGACCAGGGCCTGAAAGAACTCGCGGACGAGGTCGCAGTCGAAGCCGCCGACCCGGCGCCCGGAGATCGCGGGGAGCTCGAAGACCAGGTAGGGGCGACCGCCGAGGTCGAGCGCGCAATCGACGAGGGTCTCATCCATGCACAGCGAGAAGTGGCCGAAGCGGACGATGCCGGCGCGAGGCCCGAGCGCCTGGTCGATGGCGCTGCCGAGCACGAGGCCGATGTCCTCGACGGTGTGGTGGTCGTCGATCGCCGTGTCGCCGCGCGCCTGGACCTCGAGGCCGAGCGCGCCGTGGCGGGCCAGGGCGTCGAGCATGTGCGAGAGGAAGGGGACCGGGGTGTCGATGCGCGGGCGCGCCGGCGGGAGCTCGCCGGGCAGCGTCAAGTGGACGGAGATCTGGGTCTCCTGAGTGACGCGCTCGACGAGCGCCTGGCGGACCGGGGCGACGACTGGGCTTTGCATGTCAGATCCTCGACTCGGGCACGAACACGATGTCGCCCGGACGCAATACCAGGTCCTCGGCCTTGCCGTTGACGATCGCCGGCAGCGAGACCTCGAAGGTCACAGTCTCGTCGCCGACGCCGGTGCGCCGGGTGACCTTGACCCGGGCGGGCGCGGCGAAGGCCCCGAGGCCGCCCGCGAGCGAGACCGCCTGCACGACCGTCAGGCCGTCGCGGTAGTCGAGCGAGCCGGACTTGTTGACCTGGCCGAGCACGCTGACCTCACGGTTACCGCGCTGCTTGACCTGCACGGACACCTGGGGGTTGTTGAGGAAGCCGTCGGCGAGGCGCTGCTCGAGCAGGCGGGCGACCTCGTCCTTGGTCTTGCCGGTGACGTCGAGGCTGCCGACCATCGGGAAGTCGATCGCCCCGTCGTCGCCGACCTGGTACTCGCCGCCGAAGCGGTCCTCGTCGAAGACGCGGATCTCGAGGGCGTCGCCGGGGCGGACCGCCGAGCTCGCCGCGGCGCGGGCCGACTCCGGCGGCGCCGGTGGGATCACCGGCGTGCAGGCCCCGAGGCCCAGCCCGGCCAGCCAGGCGCGCAGCGAAGGGGACGTGGGGCGACGACGCATGAGCGAGCCTGTCAGAAGCGGACCGCGCCGACGAGGGAGGCGACGTGCTTGGTGAAGCCGCCGACGTCGAGCAGGCCCCCGGGGTAGCGGGCGGCGAAGTCGGTCTTGTCGACGACCAGGTCGTAGCGGAGGCCGAGCACGAAGAAGCGGCCGAAGGGCTGCTCGACGCGCGCGCTGAGGCTGACGATCGTGTCCTTGCGGATGAAGCCCGGGGCGTTGATGTAGCTCTGGACCCGCGACTCGCGGCCGGGGATCGGCAGGCCCGCGTAGCGGCGGGCGACCACCGACATGCCGACCTCGGTGAACATCTTCCAGCGCCACACGTGCAGCGCGCCGATCCGGCCGCCGGCGTCGATGAAGTAGTTGCCGAACAGCGAGTCGCTGTAGGTCCGATCGACCTGCGCGAACAGCTGCGTGCGCAGCGTCGGGTAGAAGGCGACGCGGGCGTTGCCGATGAAGCTGCGGAAGTTCGGGCCGTTCTCGTCGTCGTAGTAGATGCCCGCGCCGTAGCCGGCCAGCGCGTCGAGGGTCCAGCGCGCGCCGATCTGCCCGCGAAAGCCGCCCATCACCCGGTGGGCGTTGTTGTCCTCGTTGCAGTCGAGGTCCTCCTCGGCGTTGCAGCTCAGGTAGTAGCTGTTGGCCATGCTGTAGGTCGCGACCAGCGAGGAGCGCGGCAAGATCCGCCACTTGACCTCGGTCGCCACGCCCTGCACCAGGCGGTCGCCGCTGGCGATGTCCGGCGCCTCGTAGAACAGCACCTCGTTGAGGTACGCCGCGGAGAGGCTGAGCCGCCCGCCGCCGGGGCGGAAGGTGAAGGCCAGCGCGCCGCGGTGGTCGACGCGGTTGTAGTTGAAGCCGACGCCCGCGTCGTAGTTGCGCGGGTCACCGACGCGGGACAGGAACTCGGTGAAGCCGAGGCTGAAGCGGCGCCCGGGGAACAGCAGGACGAAGGCGTTGAGGTCGAGGCTGAAGCGCGGGAGCTTGCGGATGTCCTCGGCGCGGGCGAGAAATGCCTTGTAGCCGGCGGTGACGCGCAGGTTGTAGTCGACCTTGCGGTCGGTGGCCTCGGGCGGCGACTGCAGGGTGTTGTCGCGGACCTCGCGATTGCCGACGCCGAGCCAGAGGACCGGCTGGACGAGCGCGGAGGGGCGGAGTCCGCCGACGTCTTGCTTGCGGTTCCAGAACACGTTGCTGTCGCCGCCGATCAGCAGCGCGAAGCCGGGGTGGAGCAGCGAGCGCGGGCCGACCTTGATGCCGTCGCCGTCCTCGGTGCGCGGGATGCCGGTGCCGGCGGTCGAGAGGGTGCCGGGGGCCGCGTGCACGGAGGCGGTCCCGAGGCCCGCGCAGATCGCCGCAGCCGTGACCAGGGTGTGGCCGACCATGGCCCGTCGCGGGGCGAGCTGCGTGAACCTGCGCAAGGGACGAGGGGCTACAGCCTACCGAAACTCGGTCGCTGCGCGAGGAAAGTGACGCATTCGGGGTGTCGTCCGCCGACGTGGCGGGCTCACAGCACGGGGCTTGCGACCGGCGGGCGCGGGTCGATCGGCGGCAGGCCACGCACGGCCGGCGGCGACGGGCCGGTGGGATCCTGCGGCAATACGACCTGCGGGACCTTGGCGTCGTTGCTGCCGTCGCGTGGGCCCGCCGCTTCCTTGCCAGTGCACGCGCGCGCCTTGCTGACCAGGCCCTGCAGCTGCTGCGCCGCCTCGCTCAACTTCTCACCCGCGAAGGCGCGCGTCTGCGCGTCCGCGGCCGCGTCCGCGGCGACCACGAGGTCGCCGGTGGCGACCTCGACCACGGCGTTGGCGCGGTCCTGCTTGTCCTGAACGCAGGCGATCCGGACCATGTCGCCGCTCTGACGGGCTCGCGCCGCGAGCTCGCCGAGCTCGGTCAGCCCGCGCTCGAGCGCGCCGCGAGCCTGCGCGGCCGACATCACCGGGGCCTTCGCTCCGGCGTCGGCGTCCGACGTCGTTGCCGGTGCAACCGCCGCGGGGGCCGCCAGGAGGGCGCTGGGCGGGCTGCTCGCGGGCTGCTTCGCCGCCTGTCCCTTGGGACTGGTGGCGGGGGCATCCGCCGCCTGGCCCGCAGCGGGGCCGGACACGAGGGCGGCACCGAGTGCCCACGCGACGAGGAACCTTGGCGACGGGGCGGTCATTGCCCCGAAAATACCACAGAAAAGGTCACGTCCGAGGAGGCCTCGGCGCCGGGCGTGGTGGGGAATCGCCACCCCTTGATCTTGGCGACGGTGCAGTTGCGGACGGCGTCATCCTGGAGGGAGTCATCGAGGACCTGAACAGCGGTCACGGTCCCCATCACCGAGATCGTGATGGTGTAGGTGATCTTCCCGTTGAGGCCGGCGTTGGCCCGCAGGGCCTTGTCGTAGCAGCTCTGGAGCGCGCTCATGCGGTTACGGATGGTCGCCTGGACGGCCTTCTTGTCGGCGTCGCCGTCGATGTCGGCGGGCCCGCCCTTGAGGGAGATCTTGCGCTCCTTCTTGTCCAGTCCGGCGACCTCGGGGCCGTCGGCGCTGACGTCGAAGCCCTTGGTGCCGACGGCCGCGCCCAGCGCGCTGATGCCCTCGCCGCCGGGCACGAAGCCGCTGACCTCGTTGCCGTCGGCGTCGACGACCCGGGTCATGCCAGCGGCGAAGAGCTCGCCGAGGTTGTTCTCGGTGCTCTGGATGACGTCGAAGACGGTGCCCTCGCCGGGGCCGCCGTAGGTGCCGAGCACGCGGGCGACGCCGACGCCGCGGGCCTTCGCTAGCGCTTCCTTCGAGAAGGCCTTGGTCGGGCTGATCACCTTGTCGACGATCTCGGGCTCCTTGTCTTTCTTCTTCTTGTCGTCCTCGACCGCGAGGAGCTGCTCCTCGTCGTCGAGCTTCTCGGGCTCGACCTCCTTCTCCCTCGGCGGGATGCCCATCACCACCAGGAAGCGCTCGTCGACCTCGTGCACGAAGTCCGGGTCGACGGCGATGTTCGCCACGTACAGAAACCATGGGCCGAGCAGCAGCAGGCCCGAGAGGAGCGTCGACAGCTCCATGCGCGACATCCCGGCGAGGGGCCGCACCCGGTACTCCTGCGGGAACGGGTCCTTGGGCGGCAGCGGGGCGGGCGGGGCGAACTGAAACAGCAGGGCCGTCTCGCCGAGCACCAGCTTGCCCCTCGCGCTCGCGTCCAACGGCAGGCGCAGCGGGCCGTCCTTGCCGCTGCTGCGGGCCTGCTTGCGCCACAGGTCGGCGATGCGCAGCGCCTTACCCCGCAGCTTGAGCACCCCGCTCGACCAGGGCGGCAGCACCAGCGTGTAGCCGCCCTGCTTGTCGAGCTCGAAGAGCACGTGGCGACCCGGCATCGTCGGCCCGAACACCAGGAGCTGGCTGTCGAGGTCGCGACCCGCGGTCACCGATGCCGGCGCGCTCTGATGCAGCTCATCGCAGACGAGGTCGTCCGTGATGGAGGCGATGCGCAGGACCTTGAGCTTGGAGGGGGCCAACGGACGCGACTTTCCGCGGTTATAGTGGATTTGTCGGCAGGGCGCCAGTTGGCGGACTTCTGCGCACTGCCGCTGGGCCCAGGGATATCGCCAATTATTGAGAGGGCCTTAAATGCGAGCGGGCCCGGGGGAAGCCCCGGACCCTCTCACTCGGGATGCGCTGACATCAGCCCTTACGGATGATGCAGAACGAGTACTGGGAGAACTCGGCGCGACCGGCGGTGTACATGACATCGACGAGCACGCTGAACTTGAGGTCCTGGTCGCCGACGAGGATCGCGCGACCTTCCCAGGGCTTGCCGATGTTCTCGCCGAGGGTCTTGGCCTTGTCGACCTCCTCGGCCATCGCGTCGTAAAGCGGTCCGATCAGGTGATTGGTGACCGCTGAGTCCTCGATGTCGCCCTCGGCGGTCATCGCGACGACCTTCTTGTCGCCGAAGGTGATGCCGCGCTGGGTGACGAAGATCGGGATGCCTTCTTGCATCGACGAGTCGGCGGTCGACAGCGGGATCTTCTGGCCGGCGGTCGGACTGATGATGACCGGGTCCGACGCGTAGCTCTTGAGCAGGTAGACGACGATGATGGAGACGATGTCCATCAGCGAGGTCAGGCCGAGCTCGCCCTTGTCTTCGGGCTTGGCGCGGCGGATCGCGGCCTTTTCCTTCTTCTTTGCGAGGAATGCTGCTTGATCGGGTGTCATCAGCCAGCCCCCCCCTCGACGACGGGCTGCCAGAAGTAGCAGTCCTCCGGGACGCCCTCGCCCTTTTGCACCTTGCCGAGCTTACAGGTGCGTCCGGTCAGGGCGTCCATCGTGTAGATCAGGGCCTGCATCGGGATCTTGGCCTCGGCGCTGATCGTGACGATCTGCTCCGATGGGAACAGGCTCTTGTACTCCTTGGCCTTGGCCTCGAGCGCCGCGTAGTCGTAGCGGTCGTAGTCGGTCAGCGGCGCGCCGGACTTCGCCAGCGGGATCGTCGGAGCCTTCGAGTCGGCGGCCTTGCCGGCGTCCGCGCCCTCTTGCTGTCCGTCGGCGGACACGCGGTAGCCGTCCTCCATGATGAACACCTTGAGGTTGAGCGGCTTCTCCTTCTTCTCCTCCTCGGGCTTGGGCTCCGAGGGTTGGCTGGAGAACTTCGGTGGGGAGACATTGATGCTCGCCATGCTCGCGAATTCCATCGCCATCAGCAGCGCCGGAATCAGGAGGAACATGATGTTCATGACGGGGAGCAGGTTAGCGACAATCTCGTCCTCTTCACGTTTCTTGCGGGCCATCTCTTCACCTCCTTTCTTTCGTTTGGGTCCAGGGTCGAGCTCTCACTTGTCAGGCTGGCCCGAAGGCCAGGTCCCGGACAAGCGCGGGTCTCAGCCCTGACGCACCCGAGCGGCGAGGAGGTTCTCGAGCTTGACCGCGTAGAGATCGACTTCGTCGGCGATCTTCTTGGCGAGGCCCTGGATGAACACCTGGGCGGCGAGCAGCGGGATGGCGACCTCGAGGCCGAAGCCCGTGGTGTTCATGGCGATGCCGATGCCCTTGGCAAGCGCCTGCGAGCGCTGGTCGGCGGCGACGGTGGCGACCGCCTCGAAGGCGTCGATCATGCCGAAGATGGTGCCGAGCAGACCGAGCAGCGTGGCGATGTTGGCGATCGCGGCGATCATCGAGACGCGCTTGGAGATCGCCGGGGTGACCTCGAGCATCGACTCTTCGATGGCGGAGGCGATGTCGGCCTCGCTCTTGTTGGCGCGGGTGAGGCCGGCCTTCATCACGCGAGCCAGCGCGGCCTTGTCGGCGGCGTTACAGAGCTTGATGGCGCGGTCGATGTTGTTCGCCATCACCAGCTTCTGGACCTGGTTGAAGAACTGCCCGCCGTTGATGTTGAAACGGAAGAACAGGAAGATGAAGCGCTCGATCATGACGCCCGCCCCGAGCACTGCGCAGAGGGCGATGGGGTGCATGAAGAAGCCGCCCGCTTGATAGAACTGTGCAAAGTCATCC
>Ga0209480_10001616_pt1 | contig 16314 bp, 13 predicted proteins | sample JI61114C2DNA_FD_187501 | JGI IMG/M metagenome (GOLD analysis project Ga0209480, IMG submission 187501) | Wastewater effluent complex algal communities from Wisconsin, to seasonally profile nutrient transformation and Carbon sequestration -... | ecosystem: Engineered > WWTP > Effluent > Algae...
TCCATCATTACCGCACCAGTGATCTGGCGGAGTTTGTTTACGTCTGCAGCTGTAATATTCATGTGTTTAAAATTTGTTGAGTTTGCAAAAATTGATTGCTTCTTTCATTCAGAAATGAAGCGGATGTGAAAAGAGGATTAAGCTTCAGCAGGTGTTTTAGACTTCTTGCCTTTGCCACCTTCTTCACCTTCGTTCTTGTCTTTGTCCACTTTGCGCTCGCTCAGTCCTTCTGCAATGCTTTCAATCACAACATCCAGAATTTTGGTAATGCTTTTTGTAGCATCATCATTTGCCGGAATAGCGAAGTCAACTTTACGAGGATCACTGTTAGTGTCTACCATTGCGAACACAGGAATACCAAGGCGCTTTGCCTCAGCAACTGCAATGTGTTCTTTCATGATGTCAACAACAAATATTGCAGCCGGAACACGATTCATATCGGCGATAGAACCTAAATTCTTCGTCATTTTCATCAATGTACGGTTCAATTGAAGACGCTCTCTTTTGCTCATGGTAGCAGCAGTTCCGTCTGCTTCCATTTTCTCGATTGACGACATTTTGCGAACTGCTTTGCGGATAGTCACAAAATTCGTGAGCATACCACCAGGCCAGCGCTCAGTAACGAAAGGCATTCCGATAGCGCTTACTTTTTCAGAAACGATATCTTTTGCCTGCTTTTTAGTAGCTACGAAAAGGATTTTTTTACCTGATTTCGCGATCTGCTTCAATGCTTGTGATGCTTCATCAAGCTTCACTGCAGTTTTGTTCAGGTCGATGATATGGATTCCTTTCTTCTCACCAAAGATATAAGGAGCCATGTTTGGATTCCACTTGCGGCTAAGGTGACCAAAATGTACACCAGCATCAAGCAATTCGTCAAATGTAACTTTTGCCATTCTATATAATTAATTCTTGTTTACGTTCTCTAAAAACCAATTGGTTGGTAGTCTGTAGATCCGAAGTTCGTTTCGGTTGTTGAGACGCGATGAATCGCGTCTTTTCCGAATTCTATTTCCGGCCGTGGATGGTTTCCCATACACGCGGGCCATTGCCCCTCAGTAGTCCAAACAATTTGGATGCTAAACAAGCTGCTCCAGCCAGGCGATTAACGCTTGGAGAACTGGAAGCGCTTACGTGCTTTCTTCTGTCCAAATTTCTTACGCTCAACCATACGTGGGTCACGTGTTGTAAGACCTTCTGCTCTCAACAACGCTTTCCATTCCGGATTGATTTCGATGAGCGCTTTACCTATTGCCAAACGAAGTGCTTCCGCCTGACCGGTAATTCCACCACCGTCGAGATTTGCTTTAAAATCGTATTTCCCGTCAGTGTCTGTCACTTTAAATGACTGATGCACTTTGTACTGAAGTACAAGTGTTGGGAAGTAGTTTTTGTAGTCTTTGCCATTGATGGTAAAGCTTCCTGTTCCTTCGCTCATGTAAACGCGAGCTACGGCAGTTTTTCTACGTCCTGATGTATTGATAACAGCGGCCATGCTAAATGATGTCTTAACGGGTTGTTGTGTGAAGTTTTGGTTGCTGGGCAGTTTGTTCGTGTGTTGCGCCCGGATAAACGTATAGGTTGCGATAAACCGCACGACCCAAACGATTTTTCGGAAGCATTCCGCGAACACCCATCTCGATCATGGCTGTCGGATGTTTTGCCATCATCTCTTTTGGAGTAGCAAAACGCTGACCGCCCGGATAGCCCGTGTAGCGTATGTATTGTTTCTCATCCCACTTGTTGCCGGTGAGGTGAATTTTTTCTGCATTTACAACCACCACATGATCGCCGCAATCAGCGTGCGGTGTGAAATTGGTCTTGTGTTTTCCACGAAGCAAATAAGCGATTTCGCTGCAGATGCGTCCGAGGGTTTGACCTTCAGCGTCTACCAGGAGCCACTGCTTATTGGCAGTTTCTTTATTACCTGAGACGGTTTTGTAACTTAAAGTATCCATTGCTCTTGATTACTAGCGCTTTTCTGTTTCTGAAAAACGGGGTGCGAAAATAGTTCTCTTTTTCGATTGTGCAAACACTTTTCAACAATCTCTTGCAGATTTTTTCTCATCTGAGCAATTATTCAGGCATTCAGAGCCCTAATTCTGGTGGATTTAACACCAGATTTCCAATTGAATCAGGGGTTTCATCAAAATGTTCGCAATTCGGAATTTTTTACGGAGTGAAAACGGAATTTGGTTGAAAAGTCAAAAAAACTCCTTTCCACTTGTGAATTTATACCTTCCATGTGCCAAAAGCAATACGCTTTCGAGAATAGCAATCAATGACTCACCACGACTGAATGCCTGTCGATGAAACCAGCACCTGATATGGATAAGGTGTAACTTCCATTGGAAATGTACGAAGGCAGCACCAACTCATACCCCGCGGCGCTGTTTGCAACACCTCTTGCGGACAACATCAATCTCCCGGTCATGTCCATGAGCTGAATTTGGAATGTCTCTTCCGGTTTGATGCCCTGGATGAGAAGTCGGTCGTTGGCTGGATTAGGATAAACACGAGTTGCATGAGTCGATGACACTAAATCACGGTAGGTCGGATTTTCATCGCAGGATACAAAAGTGACCGAATTAGGAGCATCAATCCACAAACCAAAATAATAATTGCTCAGTGTATATGGAATGGGTGCTGTATAGTTCGTGGTATCCACATCGAACGAAAGTGAATCAAATGAAATGCTGTCGACAGTCAATTGAGAAAGTATTGAAATTTCAAGGTCAACTTGCTGTCTCCAGTCATTCAATACGGATTGTTCCAACGAATCAAGATCACAGTCATCCAGATGCACAAAAACCTGCTGTGCGATGTGGGGTATGTTTAACGTGCGGAACAACTGCCCTTTGTCCAATTCCAGATAAAACTGTTTGCGATACGTAGAGTCTGAAAGTTCAGTTTGTGTCATCAGATTGAGCACATCTACGTATTGTTGAACAGGCAATTCAAAGCTAATCTGATTGTCTGCGGGCAAAAGCACTTCGTTGAAAAACAAATTTTCCACTGTGGCCTTCATCTGACTTCTTGCCCAAACCATTTTTCGGTGTACTTCAGAATTGGATTGATCCAAACTATCGAGCAGTATTTCATGAAACAGAGAAATTGCATTCATATCATTTCCAAGACTATCATATGCCTCACGTTGCATTGCGGCAAAGACCAAAGCGCTATCAAGAGGGATTTCAGCAAACGTCGGCGTCGTGATCAATGGATTTTGAGGGTCCAATACCAGATCGCGTGAGGACAAATTTTGAGCAGACCAATCGACAGCGTGTGTTGAAGAGTGGTTTTCATTGTAACTTATTGATTTGACTGTGATGTCAGGCTTCGATGGGCATCGTGTACCTTCGATGGGTTCAGCATCGTAAAAATGAATAAAGCATGAGTTTGTGTTTTCAAAACCACAAATTCCTGGCGGAATGTCAACAGTGCGAACATGCGTCTCCGATGGATCATAATAAATGCCGGAATTCAAACCAGTGCCATCGTCATCTCCCCACTGGTTGTGAGTTGCGATGATTTCCATCGTGCAATTGTTTCCATTCTCGTTCACACAAAGCATATTGATGGTTCCCACGATGCAATGAGTTCCGAAATTCTGAAAAACGTTGTAACCATCTTCGAGAATAATTTCCTGTACTTCGATGAGTCGGATTGGCGGAAAACAATCATTAAAAATGTTGTAACCCGCTCTGTCATTGCTACTCATATTGAGTATTCCATGTTCCATTTTAATTCCACCGTGGACTTTGTTTTCAAAACTGCAACAGAAAGGTGTAAGCTTTCCACCTTTCTTCTGAACGCCAACATTGGTTCCATCGCTGAACGCACATTTTTCGAGAATCACTTCCACTAAACTTTCATCCTGAATGCGCCCATCGATGAACTGGGATTCCTTGATGGTTGTTGTTCCTTGCAATGCTTCCAAAACAAGGTTGCATTCTTGAAAAACACAATTATCTACATAAATATAACCATTATAACATCTTGCGCCACCATTATAGAATGAGAAGTTCGAATTGAGCAATCGCATTTTCGACCAATGACCCATTATTTTGGTGTATTCACTGGTGCATTCATCAACAAGCACCGTGGAACCGAAGAGTTGTAATTCACCGTCAAAACCATTGTTTGCATCAAAGAACACATTTTTTGCCCGAAAAGCCATATCCGTCCAGATGCCGCCATGATTGGCCAGATCGACGCGGCAGTTTTCAAGGACCATGGTGCCGTTGCCGTAGTACGCATTTTGTAAATGTGCATAGTCATTGATTTTGAGCAACAAATCCTGAGAGTTCAGACCAATGAGTTGAAATTTGGAGTTGACACTGTTCAACAACACATTTTCAGTGTTTGGCATAATTTCAATGTAGCCATGTTGGTTGACACCTCTGACCACTTCGAAGGTCACCTCCGGAGCGATGTACAATTTACCGCCGTCGAAAATGAGTCTGCCTGAGCTTCCGCCCAGAACTATACTTCCTCCACTATAGCTAATTCTTGAGCCCGCTTTCATGATCACTTCTCCATCATACAATTCAAAATGGCTGCCGGGAAATAAAACAAGTTCACTACCTGATTCGAAAATGACAGTGCTTCCTGAATTAACAATCAACGTTCCATCAAGACCTACAATAATCCTGCTGGCCGATTGACATCGAAATTCAGAGGTTTTACTTCCTGAAGGGTCACCTATCTCGAGTCTTCCATTATCATCTAATACAATATCGACTGGTTCACAACCATAAGAAGTAACCATTTTGAATCTGCTTTCCGCAGGCAGGACATCGCTTGTACTTGCATAGTGGGTTGGCATTAATCTGTTGACATAAACATTAGCGCCATCGTGAATATGTATGTTTCGAATAAAATTGAAGCCTTCAATTCCATAATTAAATACTCCGCTATTTCCAGATGAACTTGTAAAATCTGATGGCAACAATGGGTTGCCGTATTCATCTTCACTCAAGAAAATTTCACCAAGAACAAATGCTGTATTCGAAGGTGTAATTTGGGTGTGTGCTTCGTTCTCGAGCGGACCATAAAAATTATCGAAAAAGCGTGCTTCTGGATTATTAGCCAGATAAAAATTGATATTCTCATAAGGATCCAATCCTCTCAATCCCAAGGCACTTTCCGTTGGAATAAAACTATGAAGTGCTCTGAAATGATCATTGGTTAGTTGCGTGCAACTGGAATTGGCAAACTCAGGAGTATCATTAATGCCATTTACAAGATCAACAATGGTGTTACGATAACCACCGGGTGCATAATCCAAGTTAGGTATATCGGATGGCACCCAATAGGTTCTTTTATCCTTCATCGGAAGACACAATGCAGAAACAAGAAGTCCAGGAATGCCGAAGATTCCACCAGTAAAATTTGCTTCAGATGTAACAACTTGAGCAGAAACATAAAAGTTTGCATTGGACTGAAAGCCCCAAACGTCACTATACCATTCGTCACCGCAGGAAGGAGTGATAAAAAACTTAGCCTCGGGACCTGCTGAACAACCCAAAACTTCACAATCGTAAGATAAGATGGGATCATAATAATTTACAGGCTGTCCATTGTTATCATTTTGTATTTGACCAATGACACTACCATTTGTAATAGCGATATTTCTGCAATGCGTAGGGTATCCCCAATCGTCCATCAAGTCATACCATGCATCGTGCAAAGGCGGATTCCAAACGGGTGTATCATCAAGGGTAATCTCATTTCCTTCAAAATATTGGTAACGTAAAAGCTGTCTTGCTGCAGGTCTTTTTATTTTATTGTAAATAGCGTCTTGAGCATTCGCTGTATTTCTATTGGCATGTAGAAATTGCTGAATTCCAATTGGAATATTTGCACCTGTGTGCGGTGAATCCATAGAAATCCATAGACGAGAACAATGCTCAATTTCATTGCGTTCCATATAGTCCAGAGCGTACTTTGAAACTTGCCCTCCCATGCTTGCTCCTGCTACAATATTCGGCTCGGAACCAGTTTTGAACGTATTCACCAATTCAATCAGATGCACTAATAACATTCCATTTTTCTCCATGAAGTCAGCACCATTGGAGAAATCGAGAAGGATAATATCATACCCATGTTCACGAAGAGGTAAAAGCATTTCCGGCATCAAATCCAACATGGCATAATCATAACTCGAGCTGCCAATACCACTTGTGAACTGGCACCATCCGAAGGAGCCATTGCGATCCGGAAATTGGTCATACTCAAAATCGACACCTTCAACGAAAATAAATGGCTTATCAAAAATACCGGTTGGTAAGTAGTAAGCATTGCCAAATACAGTTTCTCCTAAATAAGTGGTTGAAATTTTTGAATTTTCAATCGTTGGCCACGGTGGAACAACAGGATTGGGAAAGGATGAGATACAATTGTTGCTCTTCAAAATGAATCCTCCTTTCTTTTCTGTATTTCCGCGTGCAATTTTTAATCTGATTTCTCTTTCCACATCCGTCGTCGTATAACTCACTTCGATGATTTCGTTCGGAAAAACTTCTTGCCATCCTTGTCCATCATCAAAGTCTATCCAAATTTCATCGGGTAATGAACCAAAATTCTGAAAATACGAGTCTTCATCCAATTCAAAAAACAAATCATGTTCGCCATAATTTATCGCATCTATGTGCAAAGCAACAGCATCCTTTTCCTCAAAGACATGAGTATTTGGGACTTGCATAATTTGATTGTTAGCGACATAAAGCCAATGATCATCGATGGCCGGCTGAGAGATGTGCTCGAATTCCATCTCCACGATTGCCATCGGGATAACATGATTCGAAAGTTTGGATTCAGTAAACGACATTGACAAATCCATATAGGTGGGTACAATAGGATTCTCTTGATTCAACGAGGCTTCGTTCATACTTAAAAGAAGCTCAGATGTTTGATGATAGTCTAGAAAAGTGAAGTCGCTTCCATCAGGCGGTTCACATTGTCCGGAAATTTGATTCCAGAAATGGCCCGTGGTGATGGATGAAAAATTTAGGTTTTCGTAGATGTTAACCTGCGAATGCGAAAATTGCCAAATAAACGTTAGGGCGATTCCCAATAAAGTTTTAGCGCGCATGATTTAGTTGGATTAAGGTTGTTGTGCCGATAGAAATTTTGCTTATCTAAAAGCGACTTGTCGAAACGATTGTCAAGATTAGTTCCAATATAAAGCAGCTCTCAATATGTTATCATTACATCAAGTGTGTCAAAAGCTGCTGGTGTTACTCTGTAAAACAAAAGATCACTATGGTCGATATTATTGTAATAATATCTGTAAGCTATTTCAAATTCCATATTCCCACTGAGCTTCCAAATTATTTGTGTGTCAATAGAAACATCACTAGGCCCGATTCCTGGTCGAAGCGCCCTCACCGACTCTATTTCTGGATTAAGAGGTTCGATATCCACTGCCTGGACTCGAATCCACGCCGGAGGGGTCAAATAAATTTTAACTTGACCTCCGTGTTGGCTGTATGCTGATAAGCCGGCAGCGATCGATGGTGTATCAAAAACATCTTCTCGACCATACGCAATAGCCACTTCGGATATATTGGGTGGAATAGGAAATTGACCAAGCGAATCTGTAACTACACTGTTTACGAACTCATATGTATTTGGCCCAAGTATGTCGTCATCGTCACTGTAGTTTAAAAAACGAACGAGCGCATAAGGAACTGGAGTATCCGAATTCACAAGCACCACTCGCCCTCCCATGTAAGGGAACTTCACGTCTTCTTCTTTATTGAATAGGCAAGAATTCAAGCATGTCGATATCATCAAAAACACGGAACATGTAGAAATTTGGCGCATGTTTGAATTAGATTAGTGGCACAAAGGTGGTGAAAAATGTCTGAATAAAAAAGAATCAATTTTGCATTCTGCCTTTAGTGTGGTTTCGTTGATGTTAAACAAAAGAGGGCTCTATTATAGATTGAAAACAACATAGTTCTAATGGGCTATGAGCCGACTATTTCGGATGAAAGTTTCTGAGAGATCTGTTTCGAATTTGATTCCACGCAGCAAGGGATCATCGGGAATTCATTGCGTGTCTTCCATAATAAACGAGCTTCCTTCTTTTCCGATTCACTTCCACTCGCGATAACTCAACAAGCATGAACCTATTTACACAGTCAACTTCGCATCTTCTTCCAAAATGATTTCAGTCCATGAATAATCCGCGGGTTCATCAGCATAACCGACATTCAATGTTGATCCATTTGAAATGCGGAGCGTATTTCCTTTTCTTACGGTGATGGTGTTTTCCGAATACAAATTCAATTGCGCGCCGCCGGTGATGGTAAGTTCGGTGGGGATCAAAGGATTTTCGTTACAAATGATAAAATCGTTTTTGACGTTGAGGATGCCGGTGGCGTTGCTCACTTCGAGATTGTGGGCGAGGTAGGATTCTATGGGGATGCCTTTGGATTTGTAGTCTTCAAACTTTCGACTTACCAATATTGGCTCCGTGGTATTCGATTCGATAGTGATCTCTTCAATGCATGCGCAATTAATACTTCTTTGATAGCCTGTCAAAGTATTTGACCACAACAATTGATGAAGATTATAGTAAAGCATATAATCAAGACCACTAAACTCACCTCGAAAATCTTGACCACAATCACCAGTTTCTTGAAGGCCTGGATGAAAAAGCCTGCTTGCTCCGCGCCATCCACTTGTAGTAGTAGGCTCTGCTGTATACAGATCACAACTTATGCCGGGATTCCAATTCGGATCATCCCATGGCCCATCACAAGGTGCAGTATTTAGATAGTTATTTATAATCAGTTCTGAGTAAGACTGATCCGAAGGAATTTGGCCGTTATGCAAAACGTCATGCAGCATTCCATACCAATCCAAATTGCTATTCGTGCCTATGAACTTAACGTATGATTGATCCCACTTGTTTGCAACAGTTGCTAATTCAAGAAAAATGTGAACATTGTCATCATTAATAACATTTGATAGACTTTGTGCTGTTGTTGGACTGAAGAACCCAACGGTGGATAAGCATATTTGGTTATCCTCTATAAGTGAGAATAAGTTCATGGGCAGATTGTCAATGCTAGTGTGTGCTCCTATAGCTGCAAGAATCAAGTTCCCAAATTGCTCAATGAAATTGTCACAACCAACACCCTCGATATCAAAATTTATTGTTCCTAATGCGTCTTGGATTTCTTCATTTGACGTCAGGCAAGGATTGCCTCCAACACTGAAATCAACATTTTGTTCTTGCATTTGATCTATAATCGTAAATAGTGCCCACATTTTAACACTGCCCACTGTCACGGGGTCTCCGGAAGCAATTTTATCCAGAAGCATGTCTTCAATATTGTCTTGGCAGGATAAGTCTCCTTCACCAAATATTGGATTGTTCGCATCGAGAAAGGTATTGAGAAGTTGCTGTGGATGCATTTGAAAAGCAACTCGCATATTTTGTATTTGATCAAGCGATTGAAGGATTAACATATCCTGATCATTGAATTCTAGAGCGATTTTCACAATAAAGGGTGCTGCGAAGGTCATATCATAACCCGCGGGACGGAACAAGCCATCGAAGTTACGTATATTAAAAGACTTGCAATTATCGGTGCAACCTTCCGCGTCATTAATTATGTAGTGAATAATTCGAAGCGCTATTGTTCTGGCCTCTTCCTTAATGTTTATGGGTGTGCCATTGCCTGTTGGATTGATCATTTCAGATGGCACAAGCGTATAAACTGTCTTTAATCCCATCAAGATACTAGTAACTTGATCCAGACTCATAACATTACTAGAATCATGTTCTATTTGATGACCAGGCGAATGTTGCTGGTTCCCCCACATTTCTACAGGAGTGAAGTTTGAATGCGTTCTTATGAAATCACAATCCCGATGAAAGATTTCGCTGTAGTCATTTTGAAAATTCAAATGAAAGAACTGGGGAACATCATCGCGCATCAACAAACCGTTGACATCGGCTTGGCTTGGAATGCTCGAGGATTGAGCAAGATATTTCTCCGCCCATTGGTCAAGCCTATTTACTGCTTGAAGCGCATAGTAGAGTTCATTCTTGGAAGCTGTTAATTGCAAAAGCAAAGACTGCTGTTCTTCAACATTAGTTGATACCGCGTACGTATTGGATAGAAGCTTTATTTCCGTAGCCAAAACGGCCAAATAGTGACCAGTATAGATTGTTGCGTCCTGATAGTATATGCGACTTGGTCTAATGCCGCTTGCATTCTCAGCAACACCTCCATATGCGAAGCCGATAGCTCTCATTGACATCGGTATACTTTCACCAGGCAAATTTCCAATTTTGAGAAAATCCGTTCTTAACCGGTTTCGATAAGACCAATATTTATTTAAATTCTCATCAGGCGATTGAGCCAAACAATTGGAAATTGCAAATACTACAATTAAAAATAAGAAATGCTTCATGGGTAAATGTTTAGTTATTGAAGAGTTTGATGCGCGATAAGTTTCCAGTTTTCATTGGTATGCGAATGCTCAATTTTAACAAAACCGATTTGCTTAGCCAAGTGATACACAGATGGCCACCCTCCAATAGTTTGATCCGTTGTTATATCCCATCTAACCACGTTTGTAATGGTGTCACTTCCAATGTAAAAAAGAAGATCAACGTCAGTGACAGTTGTTGTGCCGAAAGTCAATTGACCGTTGGGATAGCCCCCGACGTAGCTGAAGTTCTGTTCGATAATTGGATAAAGAAAAAGTGACTCCTCTCCGACAAAATTACCAGGCTTACCTTTACTGCGTTTAACTTTATTGCACGTGCAATCCTTTCTCGTAAGGCAATGGATCGAGAATGAACTGTTGTAGCTATAGTAATAATTAAAGCCATCCAACTTGCTATTAGCATACCATTCGAAGCCTGTTGTCCCGCTCGAATTGGTCCCGGCCCAGTCATAATAAACCGTCAGCGTATCCAGAGCGCCAGTAGTTTGTTCTTCGTACACCCACCACGTGCCTTCTTTGAAGTAATACCACTTCTTCATCTCCTCAGTTGACGATTCATATTCACATGGCAGCTCAGGCTCAGATGGTGGTTCATGTTTACAATTAGAAAGCACCACACAAATGGCCGCAGTTAATAAAAGATGTAGTCCGAATTTTTTCATTGGTGAGCGAAAGGTAAATAGAATAAATCAGGCCACCAAATAGTTATTATATAAACTCGGCATACGGCAACTCGAGTATTACATTGCAGAATAACCGCCTTCTTGCCTGATTCACTTGCACGCGCCATAACTCAACAAGGATGAACCTTCCTCTATAATCAACCTCGCATCTTCTTCCAAAATGATTTCAGTCCATGAATAATCCGCGGGTTCATCAGCATAACCAACATTCAATGTTGATCCATTTGAAATGCGGAGCGTATTTCCTTTTCTTATTGTGATGGTGTTTTCTGAATACAAATTCAATTGTGCGCCGCCGGTGATGGTAAGTTCTGTTGGGATCATCTGATTTTCATTGCAGGGAAATCAAACACCAACTTTGTTAGCCTTTGATCTTCATCACCGCTTGTGTCAACTTTATCATCGCGCGAAATGACATGTCCGGACTCGCTACCTGATTTACTGTTCCAACCACAAACAGATTTTTCTGTGGTGCATAAAATGCCAACGCACCAGAAAGTCCGGAATGCCCAATGAAGTAAGGTACCGCACCAGTCGGATTAAAAAACCAAGGCAGCTTGAAGAGGTGAATGCCTACTCCGGATTTCAATGGAAAAAAAATCCGGTTCCACTTTTGAAGATCAGAGAGATATGTTGCCGGAAACAATTTTCCCTGAAAAAACGCTTGGACAAAAATCATCATTTCAGAAGTAGTGGAAACGATTCCGCCATCGGGGCCAAACGATATCATTGCCTTTGGAATCAGAAGCGGTTGCGTTTTATAATAGAGTGAGACGGGCCTTTTGTCCGACAGATCTTGAAACAGATACGTATGCTTCAAGGCCAACGGTTGAAAAATGAACTCATCACATGCTTTGGCAAATGAACCGCCAGTGATCTTTTCGATGATATGGCCCAACAACTGAAAGTTCGCATCCGAATAATGCGCTTTGCCGGAAGTTCCGGGCGCAAAAAAAGGTTTCATTGACTTGGTCCTGGCCAATGCCTGTTCCAATGTCCAGTTCTGATCATTGCCCTGCATCAGATCGACTTCAAGACTAGCACCGTGAATTCCTTTGTCCTGAAAATAATCAGGAAGACCGGAAGTGTGCGCCAACAAATGTTCAATTGTCAATTCGTTTGAATGATCGACTCCTTTATAAACATGCAAACCAGACAAAAGCTCTTTACTTACATAATTCGAAATGAGATCTCCCAACTTCAATTTGCCACGCGACATCAAGTTTAGGATGATGGCAGTTGTAAATAATTTAGTTGTGCTCGCGATAAAATATTGAGAGTCGATATTCATATTGCCCGAAGCACCAGCCCATTCAAAGTTATCATGCTTCACTCCGAATGAACTGCCTATAATTTTTTTGCCATCTGTGATTTTGTCTAAGATGTTTTGAAGGGCCTTTTCTGTTTCCGACATAGTGGTATTGCTCATGCGCAAACTTATGGACAATGCCAAACGCCAGCGACTTCTCAAACCCAAATTCCTTTCCTTGTGAATTTCTGACCGTTGACCTAAAATACCACACCGCACATTCATATGCGTATCAGCATGTCCGAAAATGAACGCACCTTTATGTCAAGGTTAAAATCTGTAACCATTCAGAAATGAACCGAAGTTGTTTCAATCATCAAATTCCTGTAATTATGAATACTACTACTGACAAAACAAAAGTGAGCCAAGGACTTTGGATTTTTAACGATAAATGATACATGTAGGCATTGGCCGTTAAGCGGCAACAACATCTACTCTGTTGATTTTTTTGATTGGTTTTGGTTATGGAAAAGGCTGCCGCGAGGTGGCCTTTTTTTTAGAGGGTAGAGGATAGAAACTAGAGGATAGAAACTAGAGGATAGAAACTAGAGGATAGAAATTAGAGGATAGAAACTAGAGGATAGAAATTAGAGGATAGAAGATAGATGCTCGAAATAAGAAATATGATTTTAGATGTTGTTATGCTTTCTGCGAAGCTTATCACGCTTGAGGGTATTCCTTTTTGGAATATTGTAGATGTTAATATGAAAGGAAATGCATTCACATTTTCGCTTGAAAAATGGCATGATCAAATCTTATAGAGATCTTGAGGTTTTTCAGAGAAGCTACAAGCTCGCTTTGGTAATTAAAAATGTGACTCTGGGATTTCCTTCTGAAGAAAGATATCTATTGCGTGACCAGCTGAATAGATCGACCCGTTCAATTCCGGCAAACATTGCAGAAGGTTGGGCAAAAAGAAACTATACCGCCATTTTTCGGAGGCACTTAATTGATGCCCTCGGATCTTCTGCCGAAACGGAAGTGCATCTCAGGATGGCTCTCGATTTCGGATATGTCTCCAATGAAAACCATGCTACAATGCACAACGAAATTATTGAAATCGGAAAAATGCTCAACATGCTCCACCGCAATTGGAAAAGTTTCAAATAACCACTCTCTAGACGCTAGAAATTAGAAACTAGACGCTAGAATATAGAAGCTAGATGTTAGAAAGGAGAAATCTTCATTGATCATCTTGCCTCTAGCATCTCTATTTTTCTAGCGTCTAGCTTCTAACATCTATATATACTATCATCTAGCGTCTATCATCTAGCTATTCTATTTTCTAGCGTCTAGCTTCTAACAACATTATATTCTATCATCCAGCGTCTATCTTCTAGCTTCCAGCATCTACCTCCCCACCAATATCCTCACAAGCACTGCAATCGAGAATAGACTTACGATTAACGCCGGCCATTGAAACCAAGGTATTCCCTGGTGATGACTCCAAAATATAGTTTGAGCAATGAGGCCAAAAAGCGTTGTGAGACCTGCGAAAACAACCATAATTGCGATCCATCCCAATGCCGCCCAGCCTTCTGCAACAAATGCCGCAATGATGGCACAAAGCAGTGTGATGACCGCAAGTATCAGCCCGATCATACCCAATACCGAAGCTGCTTGATTCAACTCGGTTGCGGCAACTTCCGGCGCAACAGGTGTCTCACTCTGGGCCATGATTCCGGTCTTCATTCTAGCCAGGGAAGAAAAACGTTTAAGTTGTAATGAGGGATTGTCGCGCCTGGTCGCTTTTTTTTTCGAATCTTCCCATGGCGAAATTGCTTTGGGCTTCTCTGCTACTGCATGCGCATGAAATGCTTCGGAAGCCTCATCCGAAATGACTTTCAACGTATCAGGCATTGTCGTTTTCGTAGCAATGTGCTCTTGCTTCACCTGATCCACGTCTTTGTTTTTGTCAGCAAACCAGTCGATATGAAAGCCACTGCGGTAGTGCCGCTTTTCAATGGTGCAGGATGACTGGATTAGCATCACGGCAACCACAATAATCCAAAACAAATTGCATTTCTTCATGTTTTCAAAATTATCGCAAACTTTCGCTTTGTTTTGCATGAGATGAATTTGTACAGCAACAAACAACGTTGGAAAATTTTTCTTTTCATACTTGCCATGGTCATCGTGGGTGTTACGCTATGGTATAGCAACCACATCGCGGCCAGAATAAAAGTAGAAGAAAGAAAAAAGGTGGAACTATGGAGCGAGGCTATCAAAAGGCGGGCTGTTCTGGTGAACTACACACAAGATCTTTTTGATCAGTTAAAAACAGAAGAACGAAAAAAAGCGGATCTTCTCGGCAATGCCTACAACATCATTTCTGATCCAACTTATGAAAGTGATTTCACGTTCATTACCGAATTTCTTTGGAAGAACACCACGATTCCTGTGCTGATTTATGATGATCAAGGCAAGTTGTGGAATAGTGTAAATCTTCCGGCTGGCAAAGAAAAAGACATTGTCTACATCGACTCGTTGTACAAAGCCATGCGTGGAAAAAACGAGCCTATTGAACTCTCTGAAGTCGGACAAAAAATTTACTACGATGACAGTCGTTTGTTCACACAGTTGCAAGCGACAATGGATGATCTTATCAATTCATTCATTTCAGAAACGGTATTGAATTCGGCGTCTGTTCCGGTAATCGTGACGGATAGTTCGCAAAAAGTAGTACTCAAAAATGGCAATCTCGATTCGACGCTTTTTAATACGCCTGAATTATTAGCGTCTAAGCTTCAGCAGATGCGCAGTGCAAATCCTCCGATTGAGGTAGTACTTCCAGGTCAAGGAAAACAATTTATTTTTTATGAAGACTCCGAAGTGCTGCGACAACTTCAAATGTTTCCTGTTTTTCAATTGATCCTCATTGGTGTATTTCTATTGGTGTCATATCTCATTTTTTCCACCTTTAGAAAAGCAGAACAAAACCAAGTTTGGGTTGGAATGGCCAAAGAAACCGCCCATCAACTGGGTACACCACTCTCTTCTTTAATGGCCTGGAGCGCGCTTCTGGAATCGCAAGGTGTCGATATCAACTCGGTAAAAGAGTTGAACAAAGACATAGATCGACTTAATACAATCACAGATCGTTTCTCGAAGATTGGGTCTGTTCCGACACTCACCGAAGAAAATGTCTACGCTGTGATGCATGAAGGCATAGACTATCTGCAAAGTCGTGTTTCGGATAAAGTTCACTTTACAATCAACTGTCCGGATCATGAACTTACTGCACACTTCAACAAACCACTCTTCGGCTGGGTCATTGAAAATCTGGTTAAAAATGCAGTCGATGCGATGGATGGCAAAGGCAAATTGTCAGTTGATGTTTCCAAGTCAGGCAGCCGTGTATTTATAGACATCACTGATACGGGAAAAGGTATTCCGAAGAATCAGTGGAAGACTGTTTTTCAACCCGGCTTCACCACCAAACGCCGCGGTTGGGGCCTCGGGCTTTCACTTGTAAAAAGAATCATTGAACATTATCATGACGGAAGAATTTACGTGAAATGGAGCGAGCATGAAAGAGGGACAACGTTTCGGATAGAGTTGCGGGAGTGATAACAAGAGTAATCCGAGTTCAAGAATAATCAAATAAAAAGAAGCTGTATCACCCTTATGAGACAGCCTCTTTTCTCGAACAAATGTTTCTACTTTTTTACTATCCGCAATTCGTCTCTTCTGCCTTTCGAGTCAATTAATATCGTGTAATAACCCGACTCAAGATGGCCCATTTCTATCTCTTTTGATTTTGCGTTTATGTTTTCATGCCACACGATTCTTCCTGTTGCATCAGAAATGGTTATACAAGTAATTAATTCGGACGAACTGGATTGG
>Ga0209480_10001618_pt1 | contig 16293 bp, 16 predicted proteins | sample JI61114C2DNA_FD_187501 | JGI IMG/M metagenome (GOLD analysis project Ga0209480, IMG submission 187501) | Wastewater effluent complex algal communities from Wisconsin, to seasonally profile nutrient transformation and Carbon sequestration -... | ecosystem: Engineered > WWTP > Effluent > Algae...
TCACCGGTAATCTGGCGACGGATTAATTCTTTCATCGCAAAATTGTGATGATAGCTTGAAGGTTCCTTAATTAGATGATATAATGCTTTTGTTGGGTCAGCATAACCACCATAAGGAAATCCGCTAACAAACACGAGTTTTAAGTTCGGGTAATAATATTGCATTGCATTTAATGCAACAGTAAATCGATTTACCAAGGTGTCAACGTAAGAATCAACATCTGAACCATTTGAATCAATACGTGAACTGTGCATTAACCAGCCAACTTGTACTTGTATAGGTTTTAAATCTTTTTCACCAAGTTTAAATATTTCGATATAATCCCAATATTCTGCATTGCCAATATACATAGCACCAATGCCATCAGAGCCATTAGCCGCATTCACTGATTTCATACAAGGATTTAAATCCGTATAATCCTTCATTAATTGTATCATGTGATTAAATGGTCCGCCAACTGTAGAAGCACCAAAACCTGCCAACACAATTTTACCGGTTGTATAATCAACATTACCAAGAGTATCTAGTGGTTTCAATTTTTTTACAATACCAATACCTTTATTCAAATGACCAACCGGTGGAATATTTGTACCACCCTGATACAAGCCACCCTGCCAGGTGCCTTCATAAAAATCGGTTCCCAAATCGGTAAGTGGAATAAGCCCCGTTGAATCGTTTGCACAATTCAATTGAGCCTGGGCGCTAAGTCCCAAAATTGCTACGGTGCATGTTAAGAGAAATTTTCTCATGGATTAGTGTTTATAAGTATTAAATTAAATCGGTTGCCAAAGGTAAGAATAACTTACCGACTAGTTAGTTGCTTGCGGAATAAAAATTTGTTTAGCGCGATATAATCAGCGGTTGAGAAATACACTGATTTTTGGTGGTAATCACCACAATATAATTTCCGGCCGACATTGTTGAGCAATTAATTCGGATGGTTTGGTTATTATTTTCCATTGTAGGCTCCGGCAAATCCATTAACTGTCCTAATGCATTAAACAGTTGAATATGAGCCTGTTCGAAATCTAGTGTTGTGGAATATATGGCAAATCCGCCGTTTGCAGGGTTCGGAAAAACACTAACTTTTTCCTGCACTAAGGCATCAGCAAACTCCTCCTTTAACTCAGGATCACAACCAATCCAACGTGGCTTGTATAAGAACCAATCTGCTGCAAAAGGGGCATGTTTAAAATATTCGAAAATTATTTTCCCTTCTTTCTCCTTTCCTTCGTTCGACATGTGGTAGCCGCCGCCATCCGGTTTATAGTCAATTGCACAATTCCATTTTAAGCCATCAGTTACGTTGGCACGCATGCCATCTGCCCACAAATGTGGCCCCCAGGCCAGCCAGGCCGATTTTCGGTCCGGTCCGCTGTAAATCAAATCGGTATCACCCTCAATTTGATTCTCAATTAAAAATTTGACTGACCAGTTGTTCCAATATGAAGATGGCTCAATTATCATTTCATAAAATTCTTTTGTTGGGTCGGCATATCCGCCATAATTAAACCCACTGAGGTAAACCTGCTTCAGATTTGGGAATTTCGCCAAAAGCACCGGCATTAGGGCTTCGTATTTGGCTGTAACTGAAAAAGGCTGATATGGCCAGGTTAAAATGGTGTCAATTCTCGAAGTCACCATCAACCAAATTACCTGTACTTGTTGTCTCGAAAGGTTGGCATCAATCAAATCGGACATCACATCGGTGTCCCAGTACCAGCCATTTACAACTGTATCAATCATTATTTCTAGCCCCTTAGCCCCAACGGCACAGTTGACCAATTTAAGGCAAGGGTTAACTGTCGGGTCGGCATCGGCTACACTTTTAAAATGATTAAAAGCATTACCTGCTGTTGAGGCACCCAAACATATAAATCCTGCTTTGCCATCTATTAAATCCAGGTTGCCTAAACTATCGAGCGGCAATACCTGACGAGCTATATTCATTCCTGCCGCATTGTGGGCATAGGGCATAATATTGGCCCCATTGGGATACAAACCACCCTGAAAGTCCAAATACGTAGCAGTTTTCAAATCAATTAAGGACCGCAAATAAGAGGTATCGTTCTCACATTGTAACTGACCAAGTGTTTTGGGGATGGTCGATAAACTGAGGAGAATTACAAAAACTAAATGAAAAACGGTGCGGTTCATTCAAATTCAAAAGTAAATCAAAAAGTACTCAGTTACAACTCAATAAAATCAATATTGTTGACGGATAGGCTTAATCGAGTGCAATTACCTGAAAACCAGTAAGTATATTTCTTTTCTAACAAAACACGATTGATATATCCGGCATAATTATTATAACTTTGTGAACCAAAGCGCTTTAGTTATGGAAGAAAAATCGAATGAACATTATTTAGACGACCTGAAAGAGATTCGCTCCATGATGGAGAAATCGTCAAGGTTTATTTCCCTAAGCGGCTTATCCGGAATCAGTGCAGGAATTATTGCATTGGTTGGTGCTTTTATTGCAAGCTGGTATATCAAAACGCATATCGAAAATCCATCTTACACCTTGCAAACTGTTGTAATGGTGCGAATGGAAGATGTGTTGTTTTTATTACTCGACGCTGCAATTGTGTTATTTCTTGCTCTTACCAGTGCTACCTATTTTGCAGTGAGAAAAGCAAGAATGCAAAATTTACCGGTTTGGAGTAAAGCAGGTGAACTCACACTCATTAATCTGCTCATTCCTTTAGCAACCGGAGCCATTTTTTGTTTGATATTATACACTTACAATATTTTTATTCTGATTGCGCCGGCAACTTTGTTGTTTTATGGCCTTGCTTTACTCAATGCCAGCAAATACACGTTGGCAGAAGTGCGGTATTTGGGTATTTGTGAAATTGTTTTGGGACTAGCGGGTATGCTCATACCGGGTTATTCGATTATTTTATGGGCAGTTGGATTTGGATTATTACACATTATTTATGGGGCGGTGATGTATTACCGCTATGAGCGATGAAAGACATTATAGCCGGATTAAATAAAGAATTTGACAACAGGGTCCGCCTGGGCATTATGAGTATACTCATGGTGAACGAGTGGGTAGATTTTAATACCGTTAAAACCCTACTCAACCTTACCGATGGCAACTTGGCCAGTCATATTTCCGCCCTCGAAAAAACCGGTTACATTGAAGTAAAAAAAGAATTTGTCGGCAAAAAGCCCAGAACTACCTATAATGCCACACCGGAAGGGAAAAAGGCATTCCGCCATCACTTAGATGCGTTGGAGAAATTGTTAAAAGGTAACAGTTAAATTTTCATAATATACTTTGAATTTCAAAGTTCTTTATTAATTTTGTCGTTATGAGGCTGATGAGTCAATTGAAAGATGGTTTCCGCTTGTTTATCAGGTGGGTCGAGATGTACACTTTTAGAGCAATTGTAGCTGCATTGCTCATAATTGCAAGTATCATTCTGGTGATTGAACCCGGCTGGCTGGTTGCAGCAGTAGATAGCCTTCGAATTCCTTATGCCGTTTTTCTGGTGGTTTTTGTCATGTTTTTTTTCCTGAGAAATAATTATGCGCTCGCCTCGGCAGGTGGAATTGCGCTTTTAATATTGGCACCGGGCATTTGGCCTTATTTTAAAACAGCAAGTGAAACTCCGGCTGATGTTAAAGCAGAAAAAAATGAAACGGTAGTCGCCGATTTTTCAGTTTTACATTTTAATGTAAAAGAAAACAACAAAAAAATTGCGACAGTTGCTGAAGCTGCATTGGCATCAAATGCCGATATCGTTTCTATGCAGGAATTAAAAGAAAATTCGTTTGCAATAGTGGATCCGTTGATGCGCGAAAAATATCAATATGTTTTGAGTGATTTAACATCACCCGGTTTTGGTATGGCGATTTATTCCAAATATCCGATAGAAAAAACCGCAATAATTAAATCACACGATTTCCCGTTACTAACCGGCAATATTGTTTTGAAAAAAGGAACCGTAAGTTTTATAGCGGCAACAACTAGTACACCTACCAATGAAAAAGGGTACGACAAACAATTAAAACAATTTAAATTTATTGCAGAACAATCCAATACCGTTGATGGTGCCTTAATTGTTTTAGGCGATATGAACGCTGTACCATGGAGCGAGCAGGTTGAAACGCTTTTAAAAACAACACAATTAAAAGACAGTCGCAAAGATTTATCTGCCACCTATCCCGCACAGTCGCCACTTCAAATTCCGATTGATTATATTTTCCATTCTCCGGAACTCAGTTGCGAACAGTTTAAAACGCAAGGTGGAACAACCAGTAACCACTTAGGTATAATTGGATATTATAATTTCAAAACTCCGGGCAACAAAAAATCATTTAAATAATTTTATGTTGAAAAAAGAGATTACCAGTTTTGCTGCTGCTTTTAAAGGCCTATTTTATTTGCTTAGCAAAGAGCGGCATTTCATCATTCATATAGTAATAATGTTATTGGTAATTATCGCAGGGTTTTATTTCCAACTTTCCCAAATAGAATGGTTGACATTGTGTTTAACATTCGGATTAGTTATTTGTGCTGAGGCATTTAATACAGCAATTGAAAAATTGTGTGATGTTGTTCATCCTGATTATAACAAATCCATTGGTTTGATAAAAGATATTGCGGCGGCAGGAGTTTTGTTTGCAGCTATTTTAGCTATCATTATTGGTTGTTTACTTTTTATTCCAAAAATTATTTAACATGAAAATTGTGCATATCCAATCGCAATATAAAGGCAAAGAAAAATTACAACTTATTTTATTTACAGCTTTTTGTTTTGCCATGCTTATTGTTCGTATGATTTACACCAACTCATTCGAATATCGTTTTATGGGCATCAATTTGTTATTGGCATGGATACCTTATTTGCTGGTTTTGCGTATTATCAAACTCAATACCAGAGGGCATAAAATCCAAATTGGGATATTATTGTTTTTGTGGCTGATATTTTTCCCGAATGCCCCGTATATGATTACCGACATTTACCATTTAGAAGAATTTGATTCAGCACCAAAGTGGTTTGATTTAATTATGTTATTATCATTTGCCTGGACAGGTATGATGCTGGCATTTATTTCTTTTAGAAAATTACATCGTCGCTTTTTACGCATGAAAAAAACATGGGTACATCTTGTCACCGTATTTAGTATTTTTTTCAGCTGTGGTATAGGCATTTATCTCGGCCGCTACGAGCGATGGAACAGTTGGGAAATAATTACCCAGCCTAGAGTTTTAACCACCGAATTTTTGCAATTACTAAACAATCAGTTAGCGGTTGCGCAAATGCTTTCATTAAGTGTTGTCTTCGGCGCATTTTTTACATTGATCTACCTTTTTGTTTTTACGCAAACAAAGCCGGTTCAAATTTCAGACAAAGCCTGATTAATATCTTCAATTAATACATCGGCTTCTTCTAATCCCGCATAAAAGCGCACAAAATTTACAGGATAATCGCTGCCTTCTTTTATACATGCAGGAAATACCAACGACTCATATCCACCCCAAGATACTGCTAATAAAAAACGTTGCAGCTTATTACAAAATGCTTCAATTTTATTTTTATCCTGTGTTTTTAATAACACGGCAAATAATCCGCTGCCGCGTTGCATTTGTTTTTTAGCGAGTTCAAATTGCGGGTGACTATGATGAAAAGGATAAATGATTTTTTCTACTTTGGGATGTTGTTCTAACCAATTAATTAGTTTTTCAGCATTGCCTGCACTTTTTTCCAAACGCATGGGCAATGTGCGCATACCTCGCAATAATAACCAGGTATCGTTTGGAGATGGAATGGCACCAAATGCCATAAATTCTGTTTTAAAAATGCTATTAATATGCTCCTGATTGGCACATATTACACCCGACACCACATCACTATGACCAGCCAAATATTTTGTTGCTGTATGAATTACTAAATCAACACCTAATTGATGTGCCTGCTGATATAAGGGTGTGCAATAACTATTATCGATTGCAGTAATAATATTTTTTGCTTTGGCCATACTGCAAATAGCTGCTAAATCCTGCAAATCGAGCCAAAATGTATTCGGACTTTCCAAAAAAATGAGTTTGGTATTTGGCTGAATGGCATTTTCAAAATTCTCAACTGACTTTCCATCAACAAATGTGGTTGTAACACCATACAACGGAAATACCTGTGTTAGCATATAATAAGTCCAGCTATAAGGACTTTCAACACAAATAACATGGTCACCGGATTTAACACTATGCAAAATAGCAGCAGCAATTGCAGCAGCCCCGCTAGAAAAAATTAAACAATCGTCGGTACCTTCCAACGCAGCAATTTTTTTTCTTACAATTTCAGTAGTTGGGTTATTTCCCCGGGTATATAAATGAGCATGCAACTCATCTTTTGTAGCATCGCGAAATTCAGCAACTGTGTTAAAAGCAAAATTGCTGGTTTGAATAATAGGAGGAGCAACTGCATTAAAATAATTACCTCGTTCTTCTCCTAAAATGTTAAGAATATAGGATATGTCCATAGTGCCGACAAATTACGGCAATTTCGTACAAAATAAAATGGCCCGTCGGATGACGAACCATTTTTTCAGGCATACTCAAAGAAAAGACAACCGTAAGACACGATTGCATAAATGCAATGTGCTTTTGTTGCAAAACACTCTTTAATGGGCAACGTTTTTGTTACCGCTCATCATTGCTTTAACAGGGCACCAGCCTAAAATTGCTGTTAAGAATACACCCATTGCAGGAATAATCAGAAAGAAATTCTGAAATACACCGGCAAGGATACCAATGCCAATTAATAAAGCATATCTGATAATAATTTCATTAAAACTTAGATTCGGATTGAAGTTCATAACATGTGATTTTGTTATGTAAAGATGATAGCTGTGCCACAGTGAAAAGTATGACCTTCGTCAGAGCGACCGGTGATTTTGGTCATCCGCAAAAAAGAGATTTTGCTCGGTTAGTCTCGGATAATTTGTTTTAGCAGTTCCTGAACTGCTACGGGCGGTAATGTTTTAGCCAGTTCAACCTGTTTGGTATATTGTTCCAGTAACTGCTTATAATTTTCATTTTTCAAAAAATGGTTCAGCAGCGATTGGTGTAAATATTCGTGAAACCAGGATGTGTTTTGGCGGCCTCTGTTGATGTCAAAAAAACCGTTTTGGCGGGTATGTTGTTGATAGGCAAGAATAGCGTTCCATAATTCAGCAACCCCGTTCCCGTTTAGTGCCGAACCAAGTGATACAGTTGTAGCCCACTTTGATTCCTTTTCCTGAAACAGGTGTAATGCTCTGGAAACCTCACCCATAGCCATTTGTGAGCGTTGCACATTATCGCCATCGGCCTTATTCATGACAATAATATCGGCCATTTCCATGATGCCTCTTTTTATACCTTGTAACTCATCGCCCGCGCCGGCAATTAATAATAAGATAAAAACATCGGTTATGCCATGTACGGCAGTTTCGCTTTGTCCAACCCCAACAGTTTCAACCAAAACTGTATCATAATTTGCCGCTTCCAACAATAAAATAGTTTCTCTTGTAGCAGCTGCAACACCACCTAAATGTTCACCCGAAGCTGTTGGCCGAATAAACACTTCCGGATGTTTGGCGAGTTCCTGCATCCGTGTTTTATCGCCCAGAATACTGCCTTTCGTTTTTTTGCTGCTTGGGTCAACTGCAAGCACAGCAAGTTTATGGCCTTGTGCGGCAATATGTAATCCAAGCGCTTCTATCATGGTGCTTTTTCCGACACCCGGCGCTCCGGTAATACCAATGCGAATTGCATTTCCTGAAAATGGTAAACACAATTGCAAAATCTCCAAACCTAAATCACGCTGCGCCTGAGCAGTACTTTCCAGCAAGGTAATTGCCCTGGCAATAAGCACCCTGTCGCCGGAGCGTATTCCGTCAAAAAAATATTGTGGCGATTGTGTATTAAGATTTACCATGGTAATTCTACATAAAAATAAAAATCCCCCCGTTGTTAAGCGGAGGGATACTGTTTATATCTTGCATGTAATTTAGAACGGATTAAACGAAATACCTACTGTAATAGGAGTTCCGGTTGGTCCTTCACCTTCAATAAATAAAGGTGCTAAGCCATAATAAGCTTCAATATTCACTTTCGAATAACCTAAACGCAATGTTGGTCCAAATTGCAGGTTGCTCATATTTTTAATGCGGTACTGTTTGTATTTAATTTCATCTTCTGAACCGCTGAGGTAATCGTCGCCAACAAATTTGGTGTGATTACTTAAAACATATCCACCTTTAAATCCTACTGCCAGTTTAAATCTGTTGCCGTTTTTTTCATCTGTGCGAAAACGGAATTCCAAAGGCACTTCCACATAATTCACAACCAGCTTATTTTTTGAAAACTGCACTTCTTCAGCAAAAGGGGTTGAGAAAGTATTTCCTGAGGTATCGTATCCAAAATAGGAATTGTTATAATAGTTTGACCAGCTAAATCCTGCACCTATTGCAAAGCTCACATTGTCTTTCATGGTAGATGAACCGAGCGGAATATCATAATAAAAATGAAAGCCCATACCGCTTGATAAACCTTTAACATTTAAGGAATCGGGAGCGCCTAACCAGCCATCCCAATGCACGTTCATTATTATCCTGTCGCGGGAAGGATCATCATCGTCAAAATTTACCGTGTTAACTGCACTTGAATCTGACTGTGCAAAAACCGAACTCGCCATTGCTATAACACCTATCAGGGTTAATAATTTTCTCATGTTTGATTTGTTATCGATGAAAGTCATAAATTAGGGGTAAAATTACGTAATAATTGCCATTACTATGAAAACTAATTCCTTTACTGCATTACTTAACGTTTGTTTTGTGGCATTCATTTTATCACCAAACCAAATATTTGGGCAATATATTCCGGGTATCGATGCATTTGAAGCCGAAGATACTGTCTGCATTTGGGATCCATCGGTCGAGTTTACCACAACTAAAAGTTTTACCGCTTACCAAACCATCGACGACACTTTTAATGGCCCTATAGATTCCAATTTTTGTGTGTCATTACGATATGAAGAAGATTTTTCCGGTATGTCGTTTCATTCTCACGACTTCGACCTATCAAGAAGTATTTATCTAAGAGCTGATTTTGATACAAATGCATTAATTCCATTACAACCCGATGCTGTTTATCAACTTGCTGAAAATTTTTTATCTTCTATTCCTGAATTATTCAGGGATCCAGGTTGTCCGGACTTAATGTGTTCGGGTCTTATTCTTGGTATTACCATTCCGGATTCAACATTAACTGCTGATACCACTAGATGGTTATTTTTTTCCAGTGATTTATATAGCCCGGAAATGTGTTATACCACAGAAAAATTTGAAGGACAAAAGATTAATGCATTTATTTATAAATTAACATTTGATGAAGGATTTTTTGACGTTTTACGTAATTTTTATCCGCTGTTCCAAATGCAGATGTTTGATGTAACTACGATAACTGATATGAATAATATTGATGGGAATTTTATTGGCGGCTTGTTCATTTCCCATGCTTATGAATTTATGAATACACAAATTGGTGTTTTAAAATATGATGAACCCACTTACCCGTCTACTTCCAATTTCGATTATATAGATGTATCCCCGGAACCGAATCCTGATGAACCTGTTACCATCCAACTTATTATTGACGAATTCAACACTTTACTTGCACAACCTTATGTCCAATTGAGAGGTGCTCAAGCCGCAGTTGATACATCTCGACATGAAGTTCAGCTCGTAAATGATGGGGGGATATTTTGTGTATCAATTGCTGAAATAATTTTTGATGGCAATACACATTATATTTTCAAAAAGGGCAAAATGGATTTATACTCGCCCATGTCATGTTTAATGTTTCGAAATGGTGCATCTATTCAGGTTGCTGACAACGGACATTTAGCTTATGGGAAAAATGGAATAGGTGTGCTGGGATTAGGTAGTGGTGGCACCATTAAAATTGGAAAAAATGCATCCTTGACAATTAATAATCGCATAAGTATAATTAAGAATCCAAATTCTGTTTACTCAGGTGATATTTATATGAATTTAAATAAAGGAAGCAATTTGATTTTCGGACAAGGTGCTTCAATATCTAACGATGAAAAAAGTTTAAATGGCGGGCATTTATGTATTTATATGAATGGAGGTGAATTAGATATGAGTGGGTTAGATGATTTCAGCCAAGAATTAATTCGTTTAATTTATCCTGAAGAGGAAAAAACAATGAGTGCCAATATGCACATTTATCCGAATCCTGTTCAAAATTCATTTACTATTGAAATTGTTGCGGCTGAATCCTCAATTGGCGACATACAAATTTCAGGTTTAAACGGAGCTGTAGTCTTTACTAAAAAATATGAGCTGGATGCTGGTATAAATGCAATTAAAATACAGATTCCTGATTTACAGCCGGGTGCATATTCCATTCAATGTAAAACAAATACAGAAAGTGGCAGCAATTCGTTTGTCAAATTATAATTCGGTAAACCAGGTCGATTTTTCCTCAATATGTTTTCGGGTTGAATCGGTAATTTCTCCGGTGTAATTGCCAACATACACCATACCTAAACATAAATCGTTTTCACTAAGTCCTAAAAACGTTTTCATTTCGGGTTTATGGGTCATACCCCCAGTGCTCCAGTAACTGCCAACACCAAAAGCTGTAGCGGTAAGCATTATATTTTGTACAGCACAAGCAACTGCGCTGATTTCTTCCACGACAGGCAATTTTTGTGTAACCTGACGAATCATGGCAACAACAATGATATGTGAAGCCTGCAACGGACCTGAAAGGAATTTTTGATATTTCAATTCGTTAAATTCCTCAGGTGGTGTATTTTTTTTGTAGGTAGTTGCCTGGAAATCTGCCAACTTTTTTAATCCGTCACCGGCAAAAACATAAAAATGCCAGGGCTCGGTTAATGCATGTGTTGGCGCCCAACGGGCATTTTCAAGCATTTGGCGAATGATATCATCACTTACTGGAACACCTGTGTATTGCCCCGGTTTTACTGATCTTCTGTGGCGTATGAGTTGATTTAAGGTAGTTGTTGCTGAATTCATAAAAAGTCGAATTAAATTTGCACTGTAATGATAACGCGAAAGTATTATAAAATAACGAGAGTAGAAGCTATTTGTTTATTTCTACTTGTTAATGTATTATTTTTTTCAGCTTGCAAAGAGACCGCACAAAATGGAAAATCGAAACAAGATGAAGATGCAATTGCAGAAAAAAAAGTGTACGACCGCTGGTTAATTGATTTAGAAAGTGTGCAATCAGGTTGCGACAGAGTGGATTGTATTCGGTCGATTGATGCGCCTAAATTTATTTCTGTTGCTGCAACAGATTATATTAGTGATGAAGATTTAGTTATCGGAATTAAAATTGGTGATGAAGTACGTTGTTATCCGCACAATATTTTAAACTGGCATGAAATAGTTAACGATGCAATTGGTGGCAATCAGTTCGCCATAAATTATTGTCCGCTCACCGGTTCGGGCATGGCTTGGAATAGAAATATCAATGGTAAAATAACCGATTTTGGTGTTTCGGGAATGTTATACAATAGCAATGTAATTCCCTACGATCGCAATACACGTTCTGCGTGGAGTCAAATGAAACAACTATGTGTGAATGGTGAGTTGATGAACAGTTATGCCGAAACATTTCAAACTTTAGAAACTACCTGGGCAACATGGAAAAAATTATATCCCGATAGTAAAGTAGTATCTACAGAAACCGGTATGCCACGCGATTACATGGTATATCCTTATGGCGAATATCGCGAATCGAAAGATATTACTTTTGATGTTGAATATGAAAACGACACCTTACATCCTAAAGAAAGGTTATTTGGTGTAATTCAGAAAAACAAGGCAAAATGTTATCGTTTTACCAATTTCAAAGGAGGTGTTCGCATTGTTAACGATACGGTTTTTGAAAAACCAATAATTGTTGTTGGCAGCGAACGCGATAATTTTATAACGGCATTCGAAAATCCTAATCAATTAAAATATTTACCGGTATCAAATAAATTACCTGCTATTATTAAAGACAGCAATGATAATTTATACGATGTATTTGGATATTGTGTTGAAGGTCCCGAAAAAGGTAAACGTTTAACTCCAATGAATGGATTTATGGCATTTTGGTTTGGCTGGTATGCCTTTTATCCGGATGTTACCTTTATGTAAAAAACTATTGTATTATTTATTCAATAGTTCTACCACCTGCTTCACGACTTTCAACAGAAGTATTATCTATTTTTTTCATGTTTACCGATAAGTAAGCATAAATACTTTCAGGTGTCGATTTATATTCTTTACCCGCGTAATCTACAATACCTACTCTGCCGTCCCAACGTTTCGCCATCATGGTATATCTTCCGTTATAATCTTTATTTACACCAAAACGTAAATAACTGCCGTCAGCATCAAAACTCACTTGGAAAATATCGCGGTTCTCTGCTTTTACAATTACACCCGGTGTTCCTGATTTAATTACGATTTGTTCCACCTGTCTGCCATCAATCATTTTAATTTCTCCGGAGGTAATTTCTAAATCGCTGCTATTTACGTCGCGGTACAAGGTAATATCACCATCTAAATAAAACTGGACTTTTTTCAGTTCTGTTTCACCAAAATTAGTTTTGGACTGGGTTGATGATGTGTAAGGCGTTAAATAAGCCGAACATGAGCCTAATGTAAGTATAGCTGCTAATCCTAGAATAGAGTAAAATTTCATACTGAGGTGTTTTTTGTGCTAGAAATCAATAATAATGCCATAGGTGTAATGGCAGTGCAATTTTAGTTACTTAATTGCATTATTTCAACCCATAACCTTCAAAATGGCTTCCGCGGCCTCTCTTCCGGTTTGTGCGGCCCCGTTCATAAATCCCTGAAACTCGAAGCTGCAATGTTCGCCGGCAAAATAAATATTGCCCGAAGGTTCGCGCTGGGCACCTTCTATGGTGGTATATTGACCCGGAGCAAAACAGGCATAACTTGCTTTGGCAAAAGGACTGCTTGCCCAATAAAATCTGGCCATTTTACCGGTTTGTAAACCTGTAATTCCCGGAAAACAATTTTCCAGTATCGGATATAATTGTGTTGCAATTTCAGCATCACTCAATTGGTTAAGCACTTCTCCTGCCTTTCCTCCGGTAAAAATGGTAAAACCTGCTCCTTCGCCTTGTTGGAGCTGACTATTATCCCAGCCATTTTGCAGATTGGTATCGGTAAATGTAAAACCGGTATATCCTAAATCGCGCCAGTGTGCTTTTGAAAATCCATGAAAAAACTTGGCATTTTTTCCATAACCCATCTCGTTGATTGCTTTTAATTTGGGTTTATTAAATCCGCAATCCATTTTTATTTCACGCAAAACAGTAAAAGGTAAAGCGAGAATTACAAAATCAGCTACAACTTCTTTCACCCCTCCTTCAATTGCAAAAGTTAAGGTAGTTTTTCCGTTGATATCGCTGCGCTGAATTGCTTCCAGTTTGTGGCCTTTATTCAATTGGCTTTCCAGTCGTTTTTCCAATGCATCGGTAATTAACTGATTACCGCCTTTAATTTTATATCGTTCATCACTAAATCCTGAATAATTAAATGTGTCGTGCATGTCGGGATTCATCAGCATTAAAAAATTAATTGCAGATTGTTGTTCAATATCACAACCGTATTCTGTTGTATACGCCACATCCAACAGTTTATACAAATCGCCTGTAATACCTATGGATTGTAAATATTGCGCGATGGACATATTATCTAACCGCGCATCATTTTCAGTATGATTACTATACGATATTTCATCGCTAATACTATCAATATCGGCAGATAATTTTTCTGTATAAGGATAAAATAATTCGAGAATGTCTTTATCTGTAATTACTTTATTATTAATATAATAACATGCATGTATTAAATTACTTTCTGAAGGCACGAATGTATCTAATAATGGCAGGTTAAAAGTTTGTGCCAGTAATAACATATCTGCATGTGTTGAATCAATAAATTCCCCACCCATTTCGGTAGTTAATCCTTTGCCCATTAAATCGGTCGCGGTAATTATTCTACCACCGGTTCTGTCTGAAGCTTCATAAACTTGTGCAATAAAACCTGCACGTTTTAATGTATAAGCTGCATTTAAACCTGCGATTCCTGCACCTACAATTGCTATGGTTGGTTTATTTGCCGTAGTACAGGCAGTAATAAATGAAGCCCCTGCAGCCAAAGTAAATAATGAGGCTTTTCCTGTTGTTGCAAGAAATTGGCGGCGAGTTATTTGTAATGACTGATGATATTCGTGAAGTGGAATTCCTTTTTGTTTACTACCAAGCGCTATTTGATAAGCTCGTTGAATTGATTGCAATAGCTTTGTCTTAACGGCACGCTGTTTCTTCGTATCCATACAAAAAGTTTCATTCAGTAAATGTAAATAACCTTATTGGTAAAACAAAATTTTATCAATTTCCAGAGTTATTATTCAACAATGATGTTTTATCGCGCAATCTCTCAATAGATGTATTGGGTATAAACATGTTGTAACTAACTGTAATGTATTAGTAATGAATTGCAATTAAATAAAAGCAATGCAACAATTACCATGAACTGCCGCCACCTCCGCCTCCGGAGCTACCACCGCCCCATGAACTACCTCCTCCGCCTCCACTTCCACCTGAACCCGAAGAACTTGATTTGGTGAGTTTAGCAATAGTATAGGTTTCTTTTTTAATGTGATTACATGCTTTACAGGTATATGTTTTTTGTCCGGTTCCTGATGAAGTATAGGATGGGGAAACTAAGGTTTCATTTTTTGTCATTAAAAATGTTATGGATTGACAATTCGGACAAGGTTTATATCGACTGTTGTAATTTTCAAAACGATAAATTTTAACCTGATGAGTTGCGTTTTCAATCCAAACATCATAATCAACTGAACGCAATTCTTCTTCTTTAATTTGAAAGGCTTTTAAAAATCCATCGTCATCTTTTTCGTCCATTTTTACCATGGCTTTGCCGCTATCTGCAATTGGTGGTGTGTTGCGCAATTTGCCCATTCTTCCTTTGTTAAACAAATTGTACAATACAAAAGGCAATGGGAAAAATATAGTTGCAGCTAACCAACCATTGCTATGTGATTTTGAAAACAGGTTATATGTTTCCTGTGGTTCTAAAGTATTGCCTTCTTTTAAGATGTATTTATTTAATCTGAAACGTTTTTCTAAAAGTATTATTAAAAAAATACCATATAAAATTGCTGCGAATTCAAATATCCTCAATGAGCCTTCAATTTCCTGCCAAGCCAACAATCCTGCAGGTGCGCCGATATTCAATAATCCAAATTTCGTTTTGGTATAAGCATCTGAATAATTATTTTTTACATAACCGGGTGCTTTTTTTAATGATGATTTTCTATTGGCAAAAATGGCATAAGCAATCAATGCATAAATACCGCCAATTACACCTAATCCCATTCCTGAAACCGGGTCCTTCCACCAGGCATTATTTGAAGCATTGTTCAAACTATCAGCATACACTTCATCTCTATATTGCGGGTCGGTTAATATTTGATTTACCTGCATAACGCCTGCTAAAACCGCTTCACTCATTCGTCCTTCTTTTGCTAAAGGCACCATGTAAGTTTGCTGAATACGCACGCACATGATATCCGTTAAAATACCTTCTAATCCATAACCAACTTCAAATTCCATTCGGCGTTGGTCCATCACTAATAAAATAAGTAAGCCATTATTATTATCCTCCTGGCCAATTCCCCAATGACGAAATAATTTTGTTCTGAAATCACCCGGCACTTCATCGCCAATTGAATTCACTACTACAACTGCAACTTGAATGGTAGTAGAATCCTCTAATGCCGCTAAAACAGCATTAATATTTTGTAAGGTTGAAGCATCAATTACCCCATCCGGATTACTCACATATCCCCCACCGGTTTGTTTAGGGTCGGGAATAGTTTCAACAGTATAAACCGTTTGGCCGAATGCAGCAATGGATATAAATAAAAAAGCGAAAAGGGCAATCAGTTTTGTCATCAGGATTGTTTTGCGACATGAAAGTAACAATTTCAATCTTCCTGCGCAACATCCACTTTAATTCTTGCATCCTGATTGGCTAAAATCCATAAGGTATGGAATACTAAGCGACAACGGGCTTCATACACCGGGAAATTAATTTTTTCTACATCATCAGTTGGCTGGTGATAATCTTCGTGAGTGCCATTGAAATAAAAAATAACAGGAATATTATTTTTCGCAAAATTAT
>Ga0209480_10001621_pt1 | contig 16268 bp, 13 predicted proteins | sample JI61114C2DNA_FD_187501 | JGI IMG/M metagenome (GOLD analysis project Ga0209480, IMG submission 187501) | Wastewater effluent complex algal communities from Wisconsin, to seasonally profile nutrient transformation and Carbon sequestration -... | ecosystem: Engineered > WWTP > Effluent > Algae...
ATTCCCATGTGACAACCCCTCTATTACTTTTCCGTCCCTTTCTCCAGCAGTAATCCCCCCCAATTTTTTACCAATTTCAATACATTGTTGCACTTCTGCTACAGGGATAATTCTACTGGCCCCATTATATAATGCAGTGGCAATGGTAGATGTGGCACGGAATACATCAATGATGACAACAACGCTATTACTGATATCGTATAAACTTAATAGTTTGGGAGACAGTACTGTGTGCAGGGCTGGTTTCTGTAACATGGGCGCAAAGATAATCAATCAAACATTACGCTTAATTGGCCGTAAAATATTGGATAAAATCTGGGTCCGTCTTTAGCGCTAAGATGTGTTTGGGTTCCAAAGGTTTGGAAATGTATTTATATACTAATGGATGAGCATTGGCCATTTCAACTTCTTCAGGATGAATGGCAGATGAAAGTACAATAATCTTTGTTTGTGGTTGCATGTTAGGGAAATCCTTACTGTATTTGTCTAAAAAATCCCATCCATCAGAAATTGGCATGCTAATGTCTAAAAAAACCAGTTTGGGTATTTGTTGATCCTGACTATCTAATTTTGATTGCTCGGAAAAATATTGAAGTGCGGTATATCCATCCGGAGCTTTTACAACCTCTTTACAAAAGTCATGGTCAGTGAAAATGATTTCACTTAACATTTGAACCATTGAATCATCATCAATGCACATCACTAGGGGGATCATGTCATTTTGGTTTAAAAACTATGCTAAAAATGGTACCAACATCAACTTGACTATTAACACTGATACTGCCACCCAATGAGGTGATTTGAGCATGGATCAAATATAGGCCAATTCCCCTGCTTTCTGGATGATGGTGGAATTTTTGGTGCAACCCAAAAATTTTATCCTTTACCAGTTCCATGTCAAATCCAATGCCATTGTCTTTGAACACTAAGTGTATATCTTGCTGATTCTTAAAAGTCTTAATTTGAACCCTTGGTTTCCGGTCTGGGCTTTTATACCTAATACTATTGGTGATCAAGTTTTGAAAAATACTTTCAAGATAGGATTGGTTAAAATTAACTGCCGGCGCACCTGAAAAATCAACCTCTAATTCCATATCTGAAGATTCCATAATAGCCGTTATGGAATGAGTGACTTGGTCTAAAACTGACTCAAATGAAATTGGTTTTATGTCAATATTCGTATTGTTCTTAACCAAGAGAATATGGATTAAGTCATTTAAAGTGTCATTTAGCCTAGTGGTAGTTGTTTTGAAACCATTGATGAGTTTTAGACTACGTTCTGTTTCAATGGTATCCATGTCTAGAAGATTAGTCATGGATATTAGATTTGTTAAGGGACTACGAAGATTATGGGAAACTATATAAGAAAACTGTTTAAGATCCGCATTGTTTTTTGTAAGTTCTTGAATAAGGGATTGTTTTTCAGCTTCTGCTTTTTTTCTAATAGAAACATCTCTTGAAGTAACCACAATTCCAGCAATACTTGGATTGTTAATTTGATTGGTAGCTTGGGCTTCTATGTAAAAATATGCCCCATCGGAGTTGAGTATTCTAAATTCTAACAGTTCTGAATTCCCGCCTTTTAATACCAGATGTTGAAAAGTACTTAAAACCAATTGAAGATCATCTGGATGCACTACTTCCATGATATTTCTTTTTCTTAATCCATTTTCTTCATATCCCATGATTTGTCTAGCAGAAGCACTTTGGTATTGAATTTCTCCACTGGCACTAATGATGGTGATAATATCACTGATATTGTGCACCAGCGAACGAAACTTTTCTTCACTTGCAATGATTATTTCTTCTGCTTTTTTTCTAAGGGTAATATCCCTTGAAATCATGATGATGGATTGTAAGGCGGGATGGTGTAATTGAACATTTCCAATACCTTCAAAAAACACATAGGATCCATCTTTAGCTCTTAGTCTAAATTCTATTAAACTGCCAGGTCCCTTGCTGTTAAGCTGAATTAGGAACCGTTCAGAAATACGGGTTTGTTCATCAGGGTGAACCAGGGTTAAAAAATGTATTCCTAATAGTTCTTCAGGTTGGTATCCTAGTATTCCTTTTACAGATTGATTGCAGTATTTAATAATTCCCTTTCTGTCAATCATGTTTACAATGTCAGTAATATGATCTGTAACCGTATTGAATTTGTCCTCACTGTTTTCCAATGCCTCAGCCATTTGCTTCTTGTCATGTATGTCTGACAATGAGCCCACCATTCTAATGGGTCTGCCATCCTGATTCCAAATAGCCTGTCCCTTTACTAAAAACCATCTGAAACTACCATCAGAAATTCGCAAACGATATTCGGTTTGCATTTCTTTGCGTTCATACAAATGGAGTTTGTATGCATTGATAGTACTTGTTATGTCATCAGGGTGAACATGGTTAACAAATGCTTCCATACCAGAAATATGCGTTTCAAATTGCTGACCAACCATTTCTTGGCACCTGGGTGAAAAATATGCCATGTCATTGACTATATCCCATTCCCATATACCATCTTTTGAACCGGCAACTGCTAGCTGAAATCGCTCCTCACTTTTGCGTAGGTTTTCTTCAATATTTTTTAAGTCAGTAATATCTTCCACCATAGAAAAAATGGAGACCATTTTTCCTTCTTTATCTCTTAAAATACTGTTATGCCATTTACAATACAGGTCTTTGCCATTCTTATGACAATTTCTATTTTCAAGCACTGTTGTAATTTCATTGCCATTTTCAATCCAGTTAATATTTTCTTTTATTCTTTCAAATTCATCTTTAGGAAGAATTTTAAATTCATTGAAGTGGAGTCCAATGACTTCTTTTGAAGTCCATCCAAATAGTTGTTCCGCTTTTTGGGACCAACGTGATATTCTAAATTCATTATCCCATTCTATAATAGCAAAAGGTCCATTGTCTAAATGGTAGGCCAAAATAGCTTCTTGGCTTGGGTTGCTTTCTAGTGAGAAACTGTTATTTGCTTCACTCATGTATTGAAAATAATCTGGCGGGCCAATCTGCGAGGGGGAGGCAATTGGGTTGTATAAATGTAATAAAATACTTTCTACCATACAACTAAAACTATTCTAGTGACTACAGAACACTTACCTGGTTGTAAACAGTGAACTATACAATTTATAAGGTCAGCTATGTAACAACCAGCAGTCTTATTTGAATCAGTTTTGCAGTTAATGTTTGAATCACTTAAAAAGTACTATGAAAAGAATATTGTTTTTTAGTTTTTTCCTTATGGGATGGGTAGCGCCAGCTTCATTAGAAGCCCAGATTCGTTTGGGAATCAATTTTAATATAGGAAGCCAGCCAGTTTGGGGTCCAGTTGGCTATGATTATGCCCAATATTATTATATGCCAGATATAGACGTTTATTACAACGTTTCCCAGCGCCAATACGTCTATCTCCAATCTGGTAGATGGCGATTTTCTTCAAGTTTACCTTATAGGGCAAGAAGCTACAATATTTATAGTGGTCACAAAGTAGTGATTAATGAGCCCAGACCTTATTTGAGAAATAATTACTACAAGCAACAATACGCCAACTACAAAGGAGATAGAAGTCAACCCATTATTAGGGATAGTAGAGAACGTAAGTACTATGAATCAAAAGGTCATCCAGAGCACAGAGAATGGCAAAGAGAAGAGCAAAGAAAAAGCAAAGGTCATGGCAGTGACAATAAAAGAGGTAATGATAACAGGAAAGGAAATAGAAAAGATTAGCAATTCAACAATTAAAACTGATTTATGAAAAAAAGGTACAACAAAACAATACTTATGTCTTGCATGATGTTATTTACATCCATGTGGGCTTTTGCTCAAGACTTGCCAAGTAGTTCAACAGTAGAGAATCCGGATCTTTTTTCAGGTGCTAAGGTTTACAGAACCTGGTCCATTGGCCTGAATGCTGGCATGCTTGCACCTTTTGCAGCAACAGGTGGTAAAAATGATTTTTCTAAGTGGGTGCCACAACTAGGTTACGGCGCGTATATCAAATACCAAGCTTCTCATACAATAGGGCTTCAATTAGATGTAATTGGAGGCACGTTAAAAGGGAACAATGACAAACTTTGGGCTGGTGCTCCACCAGTGAGCGATTTAGCTTCTTTTGAAACAAATGTTAATTGGGCAAGTAGTTTGAGTTTGGTTTTTAATATGGGAAATATCAATTGGTCTCAATTACATACCAGTATTCAACCCTATATTTCTGTTGGTGGAGGTGGAATTAATTTCAATCCTCATACTACCAGTAAAACCGGAGTTATGGTAGATACAAAGCCTACGGGAAGTCTCACAGAATTTTATCTTCCATTTGGTATGGGTGTAAGGGCCAACTTAGGAAAGTCAGTGAATCTAAATATAGGATATACTATGGCCTATGTAGATGCTGACAACCTTGATGGCTATATGAAATCACCTTATTTAGGAGACAAATTTTCTTATGCCCATGCGGGTTTGGAATTTGCTCTTGGTAATTCTAGAAAACCACAATTGGCCAGACACAATCCTCCTGCTGCATTAGCAGGTAAAGTCAAAGACAGGGATAATACATTACAGTCAGAAATTGATGCCATGGAACAAAAAAGAAAAGCACAAATTGCTGAAATGGAATCCATGCGTTCAGAAATGCAACGAATGAAAGCTGATTCTGATGGAGATGGTGTTTCTGACTATTTTGACAAATGTGCAAATACGGCCAAAGCTGTTCAGGTGGATGGCGCTGGTTGTCCGCTTCCAATAGCAAAACCTGCTATGGACACAACCATTATTAGAAATAATTATATAGTTACTGATGAGGATAGAAAAATAGCTGCAGATACGTTTTCAAACTTGGAATTTGATTTTGGAAAAGGAACCATTCGTCAACGATCCTTTAAGTATATGGACAATCTTTCAGTATTGTTAATACAAAAGGGATTTAGACTAAAACTCTCTGGACATACTGATTCTAAAGGTTCTAATGAATTCAATATGAATCTTTCTTATAACAGAGCTAATGCGGTTAAAGACTATTTGGTTTCAAAAGGAGTAGATGGTAACAAAGTAGAAGCCATTGGTTTTGGTGAAACACAGCCTTTGGAGACGAACAAAACAGAAAAAGGAAGACAAGCCAATAGAAGAGTTTCATTTATCTTGTATTGATCCATATCCATTTTGATGATCAAGGGGTTTGCGGTCAGCAAACTCTTTGATCATCAATTAATGCATTTGTGGATGTAAGCCCGTAATGAATAAGTTAGAACATAGGCCTTTAAAAGAGAAGATAATTAAAAGAAATTTTATTTAAAAAAATGTACATCAACTTGTTTGTTAAAATTATTTGATATTGCCATTCACAATAACATACCTTACAAACATCTTTAATTGTGCTTATTCTTGCATGGATCTAAAACTTAAAAATGAATATCATCTGTGAATGGAAGAGAAATTCATTATGATTTGGGTAAGTGAAATAAATCAATCTAATTGGCAAATCAGTGAATTATGCAACTATTAAGTTGGATAATGAAATATTTAAACCTTTTTTAAACATCAACTTTGCACAAATAGTAAAGAAAGCCCTTTGAAATTATATATAAAATATATGGTAAGTACTAGCTGCAAGAATGCAACTAGGGATGTGTTAAAAGCAATGGGTCTCCATTTTATTATTGTTGAACTGGGAGAAGTGGAATTAATGGAAACACTAACCTTAATTCAAAGAGAAGAACTTAAAATTAGATTGTTGGAGTCTGGCCTTGAATTGATGGATGATAAAAGATCCGTTTTAATTGAAAAAATAAAAAACGTGATTATTCATTTAATTCATTATTCAGAAGAGCCGTTATTAATTAATTTCTCTGATTATTTAAGCGAAAAATTGCAACTAGATTATACTTACATGTCTAATCTTTTTTCTGAAGTACAAGGTACTACTATTGAACAATATATAATTTCCAATAAAATAGAAAGAATAAAAGAGTTGATCATTTATGACGAACTTAATATTACTGAAATAGCATGGAAAATGCATTATAGTAGTGTAGCGCATTTGTCAAATCAATTCAAAAAAGTAACAGGACTAAGTCCTTCGCATTTTAAGCAATTGAAAGATAGAACAAGGACACCAATTGAAGAATTGTAAGTGCATCAATCTTAGATATGAATTATAAAGAACTAGATTATGCTAGAAGCCTTATTGAAGCTAGCTTAGATCCTTTGGTCACAATCAGTACTGAAGGGAAAATCATGGATATGAATCATGCCATGGAAAACATAACGAGGAAAACAAGAGAACAATTAATTGGCACCAATTTTTTCGAATATTTTACTGAACCTTTAAATGCAAAAGAGGTTTATGAAGCTATTTTTAAAACAGGGTTTGTAAAGAACTATCCTTTGGTGATGCGCGATTATAAACTAACCGATGTGTTATTTAATGGTTCTGTTTTCAAAGATGAAGATGGAATGGTATTGGGAGCTGTAGTTGTGGCAAGAGATGTTACAGAACAAAAACGGATTGAAAAAGAGTTAACAGAGGCAAAGGTTTTTGCAGAATTAGCCACCGAAATAGCGCAACATGCTAAAGAAAATGCAGAAGCCGCATCACTAATTGCAGGAGAGGCGGTAAAAGCAAAACAACAGTTCTTGTCTAATATGAGTCACGAAATTAGAACTCCAATGAATGCAATCATTGGTTTTACTAAGGTCTTGGTAAAAACAGATTTGTCTGCTAAACAACTTGAATATCTTACTGCAATTAAAACAAGTGGAGATGCATTGATAGTTCTAATCAATGACATCTTGGATTTGGCAAAAGTTGACTCTGGGAATATGATTTTTGAGCATATTCCTTTTAATCTGGCAAATTCGGTGTCTGCAATGTTGCATTTGTTTGAACCAAAAATTCATGAAAAGAATTTGAAGTTAATAAAACAGTTTGATGATTCCATTCCACAGGTCTTATTAGGTGATCCAGTTAGACTGCACCAAATTATATTGAATTTATTGAGTAATGCTGTAAAATTTACTAGTGAAGGTGCCATTACATTAGGTGTGCAACTAGTAGACGAAAAGTCCGATACTGCCCTAGTAAAATTTTCAATAAAAGATACCGGAATTGGTATACAGGAATCCAAAATGGAAACCATATTTGAAAACTTTCAACAAGCATCCAGTGGTACATCTAGATTATACGGTGGAACGGGTCTGGGTCTTGCAATAGTAAAACAATTAGTAGAAAAACAAGGTGGGTCAGTTTCCGTTGTTAGTCAAATTGCTTATGGTTCAGAATTTAGTTTCATGTTGGAATTTCAAAAGACTGTACAGGCTGTTGAACCTATCATAGATTCAGATGCCTTTAAAAAAGATATTAGACATTTGCGCATTTTGGTTGTAGAAGATATACCCCTTAATCAATTATTAATGAAAACATTATTAGATGATTTTGGTTTTGAAAGAGATATAGCTTCAAATGGTAAGATAGCCATAGAGATGATTACTAATTGTCACTACGATTTAGTTTTAATGGATTTGCAAATGCCCGAAATGAACGGATTTGAAGCTACGCAATACATAAGAGGTAAATTAAATTTAAATATTCCCATAATTGCTCTTACTGCAGATGTTACAACAGTTGATTTGGCTAAGTGTAAATTGGTGGGGATGAATGATTATATAGCTAAACCTGTAGACGAAAAAATATTGTACAATAAAATAATAGGTTTAGTTAGTAAAAATGAAAATAAAAGTTGGAATCCTGAAATTCAAAAATCAATTATGCCAGGTTCAATCAAATGTATTGATTTGGATTATTTGACAAAAAGAACTAAATCTAACCCATTATTGATGTTAGAAATGATTGCACTTTATTTAGAACAAACGCCAACATTGATTGCTGCTATGAAGTTGAGTTGGCAGAATAAAGATTGGCAATCATTACATGCAGCTATGCACAAGCTAATTCCTTCATTTTCTATCATGGGTATCAGTACGGAATTTGAAAATATGGCTAAACAAGTTAAAGAGTATGCCCTTTCCCAACAGCAGACAGATGGGATTCAATCTTTAGTTTTGCAATTGGAAGATGTTTGTGTGCAAGCTTGTATAGAATTGCAGGATGCTTTTAAAATAATAGAGAAAACAAAGCCTATTCTATTTCCTTTGAAAAAAAAATCAAACTAACTTATTATGGGAAATTCCCCTATGATTAAATTATACCTAGTAGATGATGATGCTGTCTTTTTAAAATCACTAGAAATTGACTTTTTGGACAGTTCACTTTTTGAAATACATTGCTTTTCTTCAGGCGAGGATTGCTTAAATGCAATGAATGTACAACCTGATATTGTTGTTTTAGATTATTTACTTGATGGCATTAATCCCCATGCAATGAACGGCATTGAGACTTTAGATGGGATTAAAGCAATAAATAATAAAATTCCAGTGATTATGCTTTCAGGGCAAGATAAAATAGATGTTGCAGTTAATTGTATGCACCATAAAGCATTTGATTATGTAGTGAAAAGTGAAACTGCTTTTTTTCGAATTGAAAGAGATATTACCCATATATTGAAAAATAAAAAAATGGAGACTCAATTAGAATGGTATATGGATAGGATGTAATAAACTATAAAGATTGTACAACACCATCAGCAGTAGTGTTAGAAAGAATCAATTTAATAGTCACAAATGTATTGGGTAAAAATTTTGCTTTAGAATTAGCATTTGTTTTTTATTTATTGATAATTTCTGCTTTGCTAGTCTGATAATATTCTTTTCCAAAACATCTTATTGTGGCAATAGATGTTATTCATGTAATTAAATTTTAGAATGCTGTAACACTTTCAAGTGTTAAGTTAACAAACTTTGTTAGCTAAACTAAAATCTATTAAATGGGAAATTTACTTTACACAATTGCTGTTGTCATGGTTATACTTTGGGCAATTGGATTTTTTGCTTATAATACCGGTGCTATTATCCATGTCTTGCTAGTAATTGCCGTGATTGCCATTCTTCTAAGAATTATTCAAGGTAAAAAAATTGTATAAATAAATATTATTTCAGGTGATACAGTTAAAACATTGAAGACAACCAATTTAATTTTTAGAAAAATCGCCACTGATTTGGATGCATCTCAAACTCACAAACAGTTATTTCAAACAACAAACAAACATGAAAAAATCACTTTCAATCTTATTGGTTTCAATTATTTGTTACAATGCACAGTCACAGAATGCGCTTGCAACAGGAAGGTCACAATTGAATTTTGGTGTTGGACTTTCCAATTGGGGAATTCCAGTTTACTTAGGTCTTGATTACGGTATTAGTAAAGACATTACCCTTGGTGGGGAAGTTTCAGTAAGAAATTATGATGAAGACTGGAACAATGGCACTTATCGTCAACAAATTATTGGCTTTATTGGAAATGGAAATTACCACTTTAACAATGTGATGAATATTCCTTCTAATTTTGATTTTTATGCTGGACTAAATGTGGGTTTCAATATTTGGACTTCACCCACCGCTTATGGTGGTAGCCATAGTTCTGGCTTGGCCATTGGTGCTCAACTGGGCGGTAGGTATTATTTCAACAATAAACTAGGGTTGAATCTAGAATTTAGTGGAGGCAATAGTGCTAGTAATAGTAAACTTGGGTTGTCAATTCGCTTGTAGTAGATCTGCTGGTCAGTTCCCGTCAATTCCTTATTTTTATTCCTCGCTTTAACCAAAGCAGATTAGAATATGGAACAACAAATTGCACATATGGCCCTTGTAGTAGCCGATTATGATGAAGCCATAGCATTCTATACCCAAAAATTACAATTTAGATTAATTGAGGATACTAAACTATCAGATACCAAACGTTGGGTAATGGTAGCCCCCCCTGGGAATTCAACAACTACTCTGTTATTGGCAAAAGCTGCAACAGAGGAACAGCAGACCCGCATTGGTAATCAAACCGGTGGTCGGGTTTTTCTGTTTTTGTATACCGATGATTTTTGGAGAGATTATAACCAAATGACGGCCGATGGAATCCGTTTTGTTCGGCCTCCAGTAGAGGAGGAGTACGGAATTGTTTCTGTTTTTGAAGACCTTTATGGAAATCTCTGGGATCTTATTCAACCTGTAAAAAAATAATCATGCCATACCAACCAGCAACCAATAGATACCAAGACATGGAATACCGCCGCTCTGGTGTTTCTGGTATTCGTTTACCTGAAATTTCACTTGGCCTCTGGCATAATTTTGGGGGTGTAGATCAATTTGAAAATTTTAGAAAAATTCTGTGGAGAGCATTTGATGCTGGCATCACACATCTAGACCTAGCCAATAACTATGGTCCACCTCCTGGATCAGCGGAGGAAAATTTTGGTATTATTTTAAAAAAGGATTTTGCCGGCTATCGCGATGAAATGATTATTTCTACCAAGGCTGGATATCATATGTGGGAAGGACCTTATGGAGAATGGGGATCCAGAAAATACTTGTTGTCTAGTTTGGACCAAAGTTTGAAAAGGATGGATTTAGACTATGTAGACATTTTCTATTCACATAGACCTGATCCGGAAACGCCTTTAGAAGAAACCATGGGAGCGCTTACTTCTGCGGTTCAACAAGGGAAAGCCCTATATGTAGGGATTTCAAATTATCCTGCAGATCTTGCAGCAAAAGCCATAGAGATACTGAAAGCTTCTGGTACACCATGTTTGATACATCAACCAAAATACAGCATGCTGGTAAGATGGGTAGAAGAAGGTTTAATGGATGTTTTGCAAGATAAAGGAGTGGGATGTATTGCTTTTTCACCATTGGCTCAGGGATTATTAACCAATAAGTATTTAAAAGGTATTCCTGCTGATTCAAGGGCTGGAAAAGAGCATGGTGCACTTCAAAGTTCTGCAATTACACCTGAATTATTGGGTCAATTACAAGGCTTACAAAATATTGCTGAACGCAGGAATCAGTCATTAGCACAGATGGCCATTGCTTGGTTATTAAAAGACCAACGCGTTACATCTGTATTAATTGGAGCAAGTTCTGTGGCACAATTGGATGACAATTTACACGCACTTAAAAACAAGTCCTTTAGTGTTGAGGAGTTAGACGCCATAGAAACCATATTGGCTAATAAGCCCAACCATTAACCTTGATTAACCATTGGCCCATATTCATTAACACTTGTTTTGAATAGGTTGCAGTAGTTTTAGCCAAACTAATTGGATGAATCGATTTTTATTGGTGTTACTAGCAACCTGTTGTTTTTTAGTAACCAAAGCGCAAAAGCCAACAGGCAACATTAAGGGAATAGTAATGGATACCGCTTCCAAGCGCGGACTTTCCTATTCAACCATATCGCTAGTCCAGGCAAAGGATTCTTCTTTGATTAGTTTTATGAGGGCCGACTCAACGGGTGGATTTCAAATAAAGAATATCGCCAAAGGCAACTATTTGGTATCTGCTTCCTATGTGGGATTTGTACCGGTATGGGTGCCTATAAATTTAAAAGAGGGAGAAACAGTTAATCTAGGTATCATGGCTATGACAGATGTGAACAGCGCTTCTGCTGTTACGGTAAATGCCAAAAGGGCACCCGTTGTTATGAACAATGATACCCTTGAATTCAATACAGAAAATTTTAAGACCCAACCCAATGCTGTTGTAGAAGACCTGCTCAAGAAACTGCCTGGAGTAGTGGTAGACGCTGATGGAACGGTGCGCGTGAATGGACAAAAAATCAATCGGGTATTGGTCAATGGGAAAGAATTTTTTACAGGTGACCCAAAACTGGCCACCAAGAATTTAGACGCAGATGCAGTTGATAAAGTGCAGGTTTTTGACAAGAAATCAGATAGGGCGGCTTTTACAGGAGTGGACGATGGTCAAACTGAAAAAGCCATCAACCTAAAACTCAAAAAAGACAGGAATAAATCGCTGTTTGGCAAAGTTGCTGCTGGCGTAGGTATGGATCAAAGATTTGACGCGCAAACCAATATCAATAAATTTAATGGAGACCAACAAATCTCATTGTTGGGTATGGCCAATAATACCAACCGCCAAGGGTTTAGCATTAATGATGTGCTCAATTTTTCTGGAGAACTTTCAAGAGGTATGCGTGCTGGTGGTGGTATCAATATTAAAATAGGTGGAGGGGATGACAATGGATTGCCCATTTCTGGACTAGGACAGAATCAACAAGGGGTGGCCAAAACCTTTGCAGGTGGGATTAATTTTAACGATAGTTGGAAAAAGAAAACAGATGTGAATGGGTCTTTTATAGCTTCTGATGTTGACTTGAGCACAGATAGAAGTACAAATAGACAGAACCTACTTCCCGGAAATAATTTTGATTATGTTTCCAATAGTAATGGTCAGAAAAGGGTGCAACAACAACGTGCCAATTTTAGCATTGACCAAAAAATAGACAGTTTTATTTCTTTTAAAATTATGCCCCAAGTTACGCTTCAGCAAAATGACAATAATAGCCGTAGTCAATATGTGAGTACAGATGCAAAAGGGGTAAGAATCAATGATGGTAGCAGTGAGAGCAGTACAAGGTCAGAAGCTACCAATTGGGTCACCAATGCACAGTATAGGCAAAGACTGAAAAAGAAAGGAAGAACCATTTCTTCTAACCTCAATTGGAATGATAATACTAGTTCTCAAACTGGGGCATTGCTGAATAAAAATAGCTTTTATGTTTCTGGTATTTCTTTAAAAGATAGTATTACCAATCAACGAAATAGTAGAGACGCTCATAGCAGCAGTTTGGGGGGAAACCTAATTTATACAGAGCCTGTTGGCAAAAAATCGCTTCTTGAATTCAGCGTTTTTTATAATAGTTCTAAGGGTACAAGTGTGAGAAAAGCCTATGATTATAATGCCGCAACAGGCAAATATGATCTCTTGAACAAATTGCAAAGCAATGACTTCAATAATAATTTTGAATATGGTGGGGGCGGAATCTCTTGGAGAAGCAACCAAAAGAAAATCAATTATACACTTGGTACTTCTTTGCAAACCACTAGTTTGGTAAGTACCAATAATACCAATGGAAATAATATTCAGCAAAAATTCACAGACTGGCTGCCTAGTCTGAATTTACAATACAAATTAAATAGTACGCGCAACCTAAGTTTGAATTACAACACTTCTACGCAGAACCCCGCTACTTCACAATTGCAACCCATTATTGATGTAAGTGATCCCTTAAATACTTATACAGGAAATCCCAATTTGAAAAGAACCTATGTACAGAACCTTAGCTTGAATTATTTTAATGCCAATACCTTTACACAAAGTAATTTCTTTGCCTTTGTTTCTGCATCAAAATCTGATAATGCTATTGTGAATTCAGACATTGTACAAACAAATGGCGCAAGGGTCAGCAGCCCAATAAATGCAGATGGTGTCTATAATTTATTTGCCAATGCCGATATGGGTTTCCCTATTAAAAAACTCAAATCCAGAATTGATATTGGAATGGGTGCTAGTTATATGAACAATATTTCTTTCATTAACCTTGCAAAGAATACCATTGTCAATTCAAGTATAGGTCCCAACTTAAGCTGGTCTTATGGGAATGACACCAAATTTGATTTGCGCCTTTCTGCAAGATTAAATTTTAGCAATATTGAATATGCACTACAGCCACAGTTAAATAGCCATTACCTGCAACAGATTTATGGTCTAGAAACCAACAATACCCTGCCTTGGGGCGTATTATTGAATAATAATTTTAATTATACCATTAATACCGGCAGGGCCGATGGTTATAATTTAAACTTACCCCTTTGGAATCTTTCCATGGCAAAATCATTCTTAAAAAATAACCGTGCAGAAATCAAGTTTTCTGTTTTTGATTTATTGAATAAGAATGTAGGCGTTTCTAGAAATGCATCACAGAATTATATAGAAGACTCTCGTTATAATGTATTACAACGCTACTTTATGTTAACTGCTAGTTACCGATTAAATAAAGCCGGTTCTACCACAGGTGGGGCAAGGGTAGTAGTTAGGTCCATGGGTAATTAGAATTAAATACTACATACCAGGTGCTTGTATGTAGTGTTGCCATTCTGTATATTTCTTTTAAATAGGTCAAAAAAAAAGCCGTACAGTTGAATGCTGTACGGCTTTCCTTATAGGAGCTTATGATTAATTATCGCTTCTGCGGAACATAGCTGGTCCACCTTGATTTTGCATCATTTGTTGCATCAATTTTCTGTATTCTTCCTGCGTAACTACTTTACCTTTTTTAGGTTCTTTTAATTCTTTGGCATCCACAGTGGCTTTAATTTCTTTTGCAGTATAAACCGTTCTGCCATTGTCAATGTCTAATTCCAAAATCACACCAGGTAATTGGCCATAGCTTTCCGGGCCAACGGGACTAACAATATTGTCTGCAAACCAAGCTACAATTTCCCATTCCTTTGGAGGAGCGGCTTTTTTAATAGTAGTATCAGTAGTAGCGGCACCTGGACCACCCATTGTCATCACCCTCATACCCATTACAGCTGCAGGAATTTTCCTAGTGGCTTTGTGACAGGTTTGACCCAGAATCTGTTTTGTTTCCATACTCAATTTCCAGGGTTGTGGCTTAATACTGTCTACAATCAAAAAGTTTTTTCCCCCTAGTTCAGAACTAAGAATAGATTTTGACTGGCTAAAATTTTTGTACAAATCTCCGCCATCATTGCCAAAACGCATGATCATCCTTGGGCCTCCGCCTCCGCCACCTGCAAATGGATCGGGTGCTTCGTCTTCAGGAATAGCCTTATAAACTGAAATACTATCACTGAACAACAACATATGTTTGCTGGTGCGGAATTCTGGCATCATCGCCCGCATTTGTTCGTCAGTAATGGTTTTGTACATATTGATCTTACGTTCAAATACAATGGTTCCTTCTTTTTGCTGGGCGTTGGCCAACAAAAAACCTGATAAGCAGGTAAAGGAGAGTAAAACTTTTCGCATGTAAATTGGTTTAGGCATCAAATCTATACATTGAGCCGTTAACATAGCTTGATTATTGGTTAATTTAGGTTAATGAAAGCCTGATTAGGTTGAATAGCCAATTATCTTTGATTTGTAAACAACCATATGTTCCATTTTTCTATTTCTAAATTAGGCGTATCCAGAATGCTCATGGTAGCTGCAATTTTACTAATTGTGGCTTTTCAGGCATATTGGTTACAAAAGCTCTATATGGAAGAAGCGGCGGGATTTAAAAAAACAACTGATATTGTTTTCAGAGAAACCATGTACAAAGTACAGGCCCAACGCTTGAAAAAAGACTCCCTTTTTTATCAAATCATTCCTGAGGAAAATAATTTCTTGGGTGATGTGGCTGACCTTGTTGCCCAAAAATTGCCAGAAATCAGAATCAATACCAAGAACAAACAGTCAAAGGAAATGGTGATTTCCATGAACGAAAATGGATTGAGTATGGAGTCTCCAAATGATAAAAAAGGAACTGGTAGTATCAAGTTTCGCTTTAATGGTCCAATGACTAACACAGATGAAGACTCCTTAACAGAGAAAAGACCTGTAGTCATCTTTCGTAGCCGAATGGATTCCATAGTTAAGTCTAACGTCAAGTCTGGCAATATTAATATTACCCAATTAATCCAAGAAGGAATTAGGATGGGTATGACAGAAGCTAAAGAGCATACACCCAAAATCAGTTTTCATGCAACCAATGAAATGGATACGGTAACTGAATTCATTTCATCGGAACAGCCCATTGCCCCACCCAGACCAGCTTCTCATAAGGTTAGGAGAATGACCCAGGATTTTCTGGTTAAATCTAGAACACTAAACGATACTATTTCTATTCCACAAATAGATTCTGCCTATAAAATTGCTTTGTCCAATGCGGGAATCAATGCCGCGTTTAGCATAAAAAGAGATAGTTTGTTTAGGCCAGATTCTATTGCTGGTATGCACTTTAGTACGTCTAAAGTACCCGTTGGATTTTTGAGCAAGAACGCTTACCAGGCTAGTTTTGAAGCGCCTACCAGTTTTCTCATGCGAAAAATTGCACCTCAGATTTTACTCTCTTTGTTGCTGGTAGCATTTACCTCTATCAGCTTCTTATTTCTTTATAGGAATCTATTGGCACAGAGAAGGCTGACACTCATGAAAAATGACTTTATCAGCAATATCACCCACGAACTCAAGACCCCTATTGCAACCGTGAATGTGGCCATTGAAGCACTTAGAAATTTTGATGCATTACAAAGCCCAGAACGCACCAAGGAATACTTAGACATTTCTGCTTC
>Ga0209480_10001624_pt1 | contig 16233 bp, 12 predicted proteins | sample JI61114C2DNA_FD_187501 | JGI IMG/M metagenome (GOLD analysis project Ga0209480, IMG submission 187501) | Wastewater effluent complex algal communities from Wisconsin, to seasonally profile nutrient transformation and Carbon sequestration -... | ecosystem: Engineered > WWTP > Effluent > Algae...
CAGTAGATTGAGCATTTGCAACAAAAAAAGAAGCACCAAAAAACAGAGTGATATAAAGTCGAATACTATTCTTCATAATCGGGTAGTTGGATTAATTACAAGTCAGATTTCCGGTGAGTGTATATTCTGCGGTAAAAATTCCTTCCATTCCAGAAACAGTCACATCGCAAAATTCCGCACTCACTTGCGTTCCGATCACATTGACATAAACTTGCCCTGTTCCAGTGCCATAGTGATTGTAGCCATTTTTGAAGTAATTAATACCAATTTCATCAAAAAAAGCCGGACCAGCTTCCACACCCCAAATTCCTGTTGTCGCAATTTCCTGAGGAAAAGTGATTTCCACGCGTGTCGCGCCCTGAATGCCGCGCAGCATAAAGTCATCGCTGCTATTCGTAAGGCAAGTCGTAGTCAAATTCAAGTTTACAACGCCTTGTGTTACTTGATTGATATTCGTTGAGCAAGGTGCATCCACCGTTTCGCAAGCTGGACAATTTCCTCCGCAATCGATGTTCATTTCACCTTCATCAAATTGCTGGTTGAAGCAAGTGGCAGGTGAATCTTGAATCACGTTTGAACTATTGTCAAATGTGCGTGGGGTTTCTTTGCGACAACTATCAAGAATCGTAATAACAAACAAAAAAACTGAGACAAAAGTGAGTAGCTTTTTGATCATGGTAAAAATTGAATTAAGGCGGGCGAATATAGAATAAACGTTACTGCTTTTGTGTGAAGCTTAAAAGCAGAGTTGAATCCCTTACGATTGCAACAGATGTGAAACCCGAAGGAAGACCTGAACTCGATCTTATCTACTCTGCAATTGCATCCGGAGTCTTTGGCCAATCAATGGTGGAAAGAATATCATTCATCGCGCCCTCTTTCAAACTATAACCAGAATGAAACAAACCTTCGAAAGAAGCCATATCCAATATAAATTGCACAAGCACACTTGCCAGTGGCATAAACTCCGCGCGAATAGAAGGAATTGCCGAATGACGCACCCGCTCCTGAAATGTACTTTTGAGAAGCCACTTGTGCGTCTCCTTAAAACCGTTGAGTGGGATTTCATTGTATAGCGGAACTTCCTCAGGTTGTTTATTGCTTTTGTTGAAGTACAACATCAACAATGTATCGAATGAACCCGAAGAACCAACCAGTTTTTTCACCGGAAATTCAGATAAAGCCACACGAAGTGGTTCCAATTGCTCGGCAAGCATATTCTTCAAGTAATTCAGATCAACTTCCGTCAATTGATCCTCTGGCTTCACCATATCATGCAGGCGACTAACACCTAACAGAAAACTTTTTTTCCAAAATATATTTTTACCATCAGCAATGATAAACTCTGTGCTGCCGCCGCCAATATCCATGATGAGTACTTTTTCATCTCCGAAAGCATGCGTTTGCCGCACACCATCACAAATCAATTCAGCTTCACGCTCACCACTGATTACTTTCACATCAAGTCCCCAAAGCTCCATGCTTTTTTCAATAAACTCGCTGCCGTTGACAGCCTCACGTATAGCAGAAGTTGCAAACACAAAAACACGTTCACATTTAAAATTTTGTGCATTTGCAGCATGGCATTGAAGAGCATCCATGCCACGAGCAAAACGCGCAGGCATGATCTTATGTTCTTCGAATCCACCCGCACCGAGTTTCACGGGAAGTTTGTTCTGAAACACCACTTGCCATGTATGTGGAGCTGCGTCGGCTACCAACAAATTGAACGTATTCGTTCCACAATCAATGACAGCAATGCGCATAAGAACAGGTGATGATTTGGGGCGAAGATAGATGATGGATAGTGGAGATTAGAAGATAGATACCAAAATCCAAATACCAAATACCAGATGCTATACACCAGTTACCAAATACCCCTTTTCTCTTCCATTCGATATATGTTTTGGGATTTCCGAAAAAGAGTATATCAGATTTTACAAAGGTGTACCAACTAAAAAGTGGACCTGCAAAAAATAACTCAATAAAAAATGATCATAGCAATAAAATCTGCCATACTTTCGTAATTCTTGAATTAAACTACTACCAATTTCTTACAACCAATTTCAACAACCGCGTTATGCAAAAAGTCTTCTTTATCCTTTTTCTTTCTTAATCAACATCTAGACCAACCAACCCTATGAGCATTTTTAAATTACTATCCCTTTTGCATTTGAAGCGCATGATCCTATGTTACATCTTCATCAATTTTACAATCAATTGTTCAGCGCAAGAATTTTATTATTCTAATAATCGGCAAATATCTCTTTATCAAGATAGGTCAACGCTTGCAATCTGGTTGAACAACGGCGTATCAATAGACATTGATACAATTGAACCAGCTAATCTTACGAGTAAAATCTATTTGGAAAGAAAGAATCTCATTCTGCTTGAGTTCAGTGAGGAGTTATCAGAGAATTTTCAAGCTTCTTCCCTCGGCATCGATCAAGCTAATATCCGCTGCGAACAATTTGGAAGCGCCTATGCTGATGGATACAAGGTTCTTCTTACTCCAAGAGTAATGTATCGACTTAATACCTACTTCACAACTCCGACTGACTATTTTTCAGATAAGTTATCACAATACTCCGGCACTGAGTCTGACTTCAAATACAATATACATATAGTTGAATTCTCTGATGTTGAGAGCGCATTATCTTTTTCTAATGAAATATACGAATCTGGTTATGTTCGCTATGCTCATCCGTGCATGATAACTAGGCCCGAACTTTCTAACGACCCATTGTATCCGCTGCAATATCAAATGGACAATTCATTAGGATTCGATTGTCATGCAGAAGATGCCTGGGCAATTTCCACGGGTAGCCCGGACATTACGGTGGCAATTTTTGATTCGGGTGGAGAAGCCCATGAAGATATTGTGGACGAGTTAGGAAATTCGAGAATGCTACCCGGGTTTAATAATATTTGGTTACTTCCTGAACCAGGAGATGATGACACGGGATGGATATATGGAATTCCCAATCCAATTAATAATAGCTTTGATGGAAACGGACACGGTATGGCTTGTGCGGGCATAATTGGCGCATCACACAACAACATTGGTGTCCGTGGAATTGCTCCTCAAGTAAAGTTGATGCCGGTAAATATTTTTTACGGATATCAATTAACTGATTTCGGAGAAACAGTACTCGCATATTATCTTGCCGCAGAGGAAGGCGCAGATGTAATTAGCAACAGTTGGGGCTTCGATTCAGCAGAAATTCAATGGGATGCTCTAGATGAAGCGTTGTCGGATATCACTAATACAGGGCGGGATGGATTAGGATGCGTTATTGTATTCTCTTCCGGAAACACACCAGGGGGTGTAAACTATCCAGCAACGCATCCTGACGTAATCGCAGTTGGCGCTCTTGCTCCAAATGGACAGTTAGCAGATTATAGTCAATATGGCCCTGAGCTTGATTTAGTTGCGCCATCATCTGCAACTCTCGAAGTAGGTAGTGTTGCAACCACAGATAGAATGGGTGTAGTTGGATATTCCAATTCCAATTATACACAAACTTTTGGAGGGACATCAGCTGCATGTCCACTTGTTGCGGGTATAGCCTCACTGGTGCTATCCGAAAACCCCGATATGACAGAAGCAGAAGTGAGGGAGAGATTATACTGTTCCGCTACCAACTTGTTTGACCCTATTCTTTATGGACACGGATTGGTTAATGCGCATAAAGCACTTTTAGGATGTGAATCATATTGCAGCGCCTCTGTTACGTTCAATGATGAGGTTCCATTAGTTGTGCAAAATCAGTCCCTAGCTATAGACGAGAATATGAACTTTCAACACCCTATAATTGTTGGAAGTGGCGGCTATCTATCTTTTACAACTTCAGTAATTCAATTCGGTCCTAACGCGAAAATCATTGTGAAAGATGGAGGCGCTTTGCATGCATCAGATGGCGTAACCCTCACAAGTGCATGTGATCAAATGTGGCCAGGTATTGAGGTTTGGGATGATCCTACAATATCAGGCTACGGTTCGGTAAATTTAGATGGCACTCATATCGAAAATGCTCATATTGGTGTTGCATTTGGTCAGCCAAGAGACTTGTCTGAGTTAACAGATTTTTTAGATGCTAATGGACAACCCACTCATATGTATTATTCTCAATCTTGGAAGAACTATAGTCAGCATGGAGTCTTTATATTCTGTTCCTTTACAAATTGTGGAATTGGCATAAATATCCCTGGCAGCGTAATCGCCTTTCCAAAATCAGGTTTAGACCTTCTTATAGAAGGTTGTTCATTTAGCACGGGATACTCAACGACTGCTGGCAATTCGGGCATCCTAGATTTCCGATACGGTTTAGAAGCGCCAATGCCATTTCCAAACATAGATTATCCTTGGTATGGTTCAGCGAATAGTGAAACAAGGGGTGCTATAGGTGTCTGCGTTAAAGGAATCCAACGATTTAATAATTTTACTTCTAACACATTCAACAATCTTGAATGTGGAGTTCGGGGGATCAATGCTTACTTCCATATTAGTGATTGTGCGTTTGATAACATTCAATATGGAATCTTCATGGATCAAGCAATTATGAATGGAATTTCAGTCGTCCACTCAATCGGGAATGCTGAGAACGAAGTTTGGGGACAAAGTATAGATGGTTGTGTCTTTCGTAATTTTTTTGACCCAAATCCTGCAGATGCATCTGACTTATTTCGATTTCCTCAAACACATCATTGGTTCGGTCAATCATATAATGGAATTGATCAGCTATATTCAAATACAGCGGCGGTCCGGTTGGATAATATGCCGGACATGAAACTAACTGATAACTTTTTTGGATTCGATGATCAAGATGTTGATCCCTCAGTTAATGTGAACGGAATCTATTTGAACAACTGCAGCAATCTTTCAGTTCATACTAATAATCAGTTTATAGGACTTCAACGGGGAGTTATCGTTCTTGATTCTGATAATTATTGGTGGGGCAAAAGTTTTGTCGGACAGGCAGACTTAACGGATGACGGAAATCGCTTCATTGATTGTTTACAAGACGTGGCCACAGGAAAAGATAATTTCAATTTTTTATTACGGTGTAATTCATTTAGTCATGTCTTACAAGGAACATTCTGGGCGAATAAAGGTGTACTAGGAAACCAGGGTAGTGATCCTGAAATCATCACAGATGCAACTACCGGAGCTGGAAACCAATTCTTCCCACAAAACGAATCAGGTTATATTCTGGATTCTCAGAGGTTAATTTATTCAGAGCCACTGATTAGTGGTAGTATGTATGAAGATTTAAGTGTTGATCATATTTTTGAGGATTTTGAAAGTGGGGATCCATTAATTATTGAGGGCTTACAAGAAGAGTTGGAAATGGCCCAAACCAATTTTCTTTATTACTACCATGGTGAAGAGGAGTTATTAAATAGGTTTAGACCTGATGTTATTACAGGTTCCAATGGCATTCCTGTTCCGCTTACAATTGATTATGATCCAAATTCAAGCTGCGATTCTCCTTATAACATTATCGGAGATGATGATAATTCAAATGAGGTTCTTTTCTGGAATTCCCAGGATATTGCTTCTAAACTCGATAGAGAAACTGACAAATTAGAAGCTCTACAAGCGAGCTTAGACAACTATCACACCACAACCTATGATATGCTTGAGGCAATTTATGGCGGGATATCGAACCAACAAGAGCTTAAAGAGTTTTTAAAAATGAATTCGCCTCTAAGCACTTCGGTATTAGAAGCTTATATGCTCAATTACAATGTGCCTTCAGTGTATCTGCAAGAAGTTCTAAATATCAACTCTGTTATTGATGCCCGGCTTCATGCCCTTTTTATTGATAAAACCGAATCGATGCCAGATGTAATTCGAGGGCAATTGCGTTCTGTTTATTTATTGAATCCTGAAGTACAGACAATGGCAAAACTGAGGCGCCGAATTATTGAGTACTCAAAAATTTATAAAGCAATAATTCAATCTGAAGTTGAGCATTTGCTGATAGATCGGGAGTTCCAGGATGCTAAAAATTTATTGGCTGATTTTGAGGGTATATATCCAAAAGTGATGCAATTGGATGTGTTACTCATGGAGAGGAACTTAACCGCGGCGAAAAACTATCTCTTAAGTTGGGAAGCAGAAAATGAAGATATAGAGTATTGGATTGAAATGAAGAAAAATCAATTAGGATGGATAACGAATGGTGCCCCTCGAATGGAGGATCTCTCTGAATGCTTTAATTTAAAAGATCTCAATCCGTCGAACATATCGTATTCTCAAGCGCTCGGCATAATTCACTCCTTTGGCTATACAACGCCGATGATCATTCCAAATCCTGAATTGCAGAGTGAAAGGAGGAGATTTGAGTACTATGGCCCTTTCAAAATATCGGAGGTAGCAGTTTATCCAAATCCAGCTAGCGACTATATTCGTATTCATATGCAAACTCATGGCATCCTTCATATAACACTGTATGACCATCTTGGTTCAATTGCAGAGTGTTTTACAATTTCGAAAAGTCAAGAAGATGGGCTGATCGAATTAGGGGATATGCCCGCTGGCGCATATAATTATTCAATTACTCAAGAAGATGTTGTTTTAGCTAAGGGCTCTTTGATAATTATGAAATGATAAAGTGGCCAATAATCATAGTAATTTCATTCCTACCTGTATCATTCAACGGGCAGGAATGGAATATGCTAGTTGAAAATAATCAATTTGCTTCCTCCTATTTTACTCAATTCGAAAGTCTAAATGATGACATTTTGGTGCTCGGTTACTGGAATGTGAATGGAAATGATGAACAGTATGCTGGATTCGTATTAAGCGATTCTGATGTTGCGCCGTTTGGACCTGTTACAGAAAATGGAAGGGGATATTGCTTCGTTGCAGAATTGTCTGGAATCTCTTTTTTGGGTGGTTCATTCAAAAATTATTTCGGCTTAGATGCAGCGGATAAAATCGCAGGAATTAGCGGCGACACTTGGTTTTCCTTAGGTCAAGGAATTTGTCTTAATACTGCAACAGTATTGGATTTGGAAATATTTCAAAATAAACTCGTCGCTTGCGGTTCAATTTCGGAAATTGATTGTAATGATGAAATTCAATGGATGCAATTTGGAATGTGGGACGGAAATCAGTGGTCGACAATGGGTGGTGTTTGGGGAGGAATTGAACCTCGGAAATTGATACATTATGATAACAAACTATTTGTTTTAGGTAGGTTCGAATCTGTCTCTCTCGATAATTCATTTGAAAACAGTATTAATACACAAAACATCGCCTATTTCGATGGGAATGCTTGGGGAGAGCCGCTTAATGGAGTCAACGGCAATCTATATGACGCATATGTTGATCAAGAAAACAATATACTTTATGTCGGTGGTTTTTGCACACTCGCAAGTGGAATACCTGTTGCAAATGTTGCGGCATGGGATGGTTCCAATTGGCATAGCGTTGGAGATAATTTAACCGGGGATATTTATGCGTTGGAAATGTACCAAGGTCAATTGTATGCTGGTGGAGTCCATGTTCTGAGCGAAGAAGGTACATTGGCATATTTCGATGGCGTGAATTGGCAGCCGGTGCCAGGACAACCATACAATATTGGCTCACCGGCTTATATTCGAGATTTGAAAGTTCACGATGGTGAATTATTGGCTGGGGGTGAATTTGATTATTCCGGATCCAATTTGAATGTTCAGGGCTTGGCAAAATACTATCTAGATCCTGATAGTGTGCATTGGGGAATTCCTGATTATATTGAAACGTTATCTGAGAATATCAAAGCCGTGTATCCAAATCCAGCGGATGATATCGTGACTGTTGAATTTAAAGAGGTTGCGCAACATCTTGTCATCGTCACTGATTGCTTGGGGAGAGAGGTTATGCGGTCTAGTATAGTTAACTCAAATTTATTAGCGATTGATACCAGCAGTTTAGGCGTTGGTAACTACATACTATCAGTAATTGAAATGAACTCCGTTGTTTCATTCTCAAAAATTTCTATTAGATAATTGATTTTCCCTAAAGTCCTAGTTGCTAGCACCATAACAGCAGCATTAAAATTTTTTTTACCTTATTCGTCCAATCCCCATTTTGCAACATAGTTTTAAGAATTACTTATGCACTCGTTTTTCTTTGACGAACTCACGAAATGTGTGGCGCTATAAACTTAGGATTTGCTCAAGGAATCGGTGTAAACCTTGAATGGTTTAGAAAATTCGTATTAACCTTGTTATAAATGTAACGTTGGTTATCTCTTTACACGAGATGTGTATCCGACGCTAACAATAACAAACTACTTCGTAAAAAAAGGAATAGATGAAAGCTTACCTGTAATGCAAATGAAGTTGCAAATGCTTGTTTATTTCGTACTTTATTTGTATTTATGAGATCCCGATTGGAAGCCACTGGTGGTTGAGCCGTTTCAGGCATGGAAATACGGTCCTGTGTTACCGAGCATTTACCACGCATTCAAATTATAAGGAAGTAATCCTATCTGGGATACTCGATGGGTTTTAGAATCAACTTTCACAACCGTTCTATTTAGCGAGGATATTGAAGTGTCCCAAAAAAAATTCTCGACTTGACTTGGATAAACTTGAAAAAAGCAAATGCACTCGCTCTTTCCAATTGGAGCCACGCCCATGATGAGCCTTGGCAGAAATTTTATTGCCCGGATACCAAGAAGTTGAGATCACGAAATCCAGAAGTATTTAGCAGATAAATTCTTAGTTAAGAATACCGGCTGAAATCAAAGTTACTGCCATTCAAGAGATAATCAGCAATGCTGACTCAACTCCAGTTTCTGACGACAATCAAGTTGAAATTATTGATGACGCGATAGCGAGGTTAAAGGAAGAAGTAAACATATTGAATCACCCAATACCAAATACCAGAAGCTAGAGTTCAGATGACGAAGCGTGAAACCAATCTGGCTAAAATGAGACTTAATAAATTCGGTAATTCTTCTGCAAATGCTGCGTCACATAATCGTGAATTCCTTCTTCCAATGAATGAAACGGAGTAGAATAACCAATCGAAATCAATTTATGCATATCTGCTTCTGTGAAATATTGATACTTGTCGCGGATATCGATGGGCGTATCGACAAATTCCACTTCCGGAGCAATATTCAGCGCGCTGAATGTCGCATTTGCAAGGTCCAAAAACGTTCGTGCCTTTCCAGAACCTAAATTATAGATCGCTGAATTTTTGCGATGATGCATCAAAAACATACACACTTCGGCAACATCTTTTACATAAACAAAATCCCGCATTTGTCCACCATCAGAAAAATTCGGATTGTGCGAACGAAACAATTTCATTTTTGATGATTGTGAAATTTGGCGGTACGCATGAAACACCACAGATGCCATGCGTTCCTTGTGGTATTCGTTTGGACCATACACATTAAAAAACTTCAACCCCGCCCAGAAAAATGGCGATTCCTTTTGTTGTAAAACCCAAATATCAAATTCATTTTTCGAATCGCCATATGGATTCAATGGCACCAGTGATGGAATGAGAGCGTGATCATCCTTGTATCCAAACTCGCCATTGCCGTAAGTAGCAGCAGAAGATGCGTAGACAAGTGGAATTGCGAATTCAGCGCAGATTTGCCAGATGCGTTTGGAATAATTCAAGTTCAATTCATCGAAAATAGCACGATTGAATTCCGTGGTATCCGTGCGTGCTCCCAGATGAAAAACAAATTGAACCTGATCCTCATTTTCAATCAGCCATTCCGGAAATTGTGTGCGATCCACCTTTCTCAGAAACTTTTTTCCTTCAAAATTTACTCCCGTCTTTTCATGAGTGGCACTCGTTGAATTTCCATCAAAATCATCCACTAAGATTAAGTCAAAAAAACGGTCGTTGTTCAATCGTGTGATCAAACAACTTGCGATAAAACCAGCTGCGCCTGTAATTACAATCATAACTTTTGTTGTGCCTGCAAATTAAGTTCGATTAAACCCAGATTCGGCATCCGAATTCTATTCTGTAAAAAATTCTGGAAACCCAAGACTCACCATGTTATCTAATTTTTCGAATCGAAAAGTGAACTTTAAGGTTGCGTGTATTGTATTTCATTCTCAAAACATGCAAGTTTCAATCATCAAACGACCGATGAATACCTAAACATCGGTTAGGAATGATACATCGCTTCATGTTCTGGCAAACATTCACCACTAGCTTTGCGCTACAAAAAAGGAAACGATGTCGAAAGTAGTTTACGTTACAAGAAGAGAGCGATTCAATGCAGCACATAAACTGTGGAATCCGAAATGGGATGAAACAACAAATCTCAAAACTTTTGGTAAGTGTGCGAATCCAAATTGGCACGGACACAACTATGAATTGTTTGTCACTGTGAAAGGCGAACCGGATGCAGACACAGGCTATTGCATTGATCTCAAATTCTTAAGTGATTTGATAGAAGAAAAAGTAATTTCAAAATTAGATCATCGCAACCTCAATTTAGATGTTCCATTTCTTTCCGGTAAATTGACTTCGTGTGAAAATGTTGCGATAGCCATCTGGGAGGAATTGGTTTTAGCTATCAATACTGATGATCGCCAGCTGCACAGCGTAAAGGTGCAAGAAACAGAAAATAACTCCGCCGAGTATTTCGGAGGAAATTGAGATTGAACTTTACAACATCGTTTTTGTTAGAGAACCATATAGAAAGCCGCATGAAAGTAGAATCAGATAAAAGAGTAGAATCCGAGTTGACACCAAATCAAAAAGCAATCGCTTCGAATGTCTTTTCGATTTTGGAGAACTTGGGCGAAAATCCTTCGCGTCAAGGATTGCTCAAAACACCTGAGCGCGTTGCGAAAGCATACGAATATATCACACAAGGGTATGATCAGGACGCCAGTGAAATATTACGCAGCGCCATGTTCGATGAGGATTACAGCGAAATGGTTTTGGTAAAAAACATCGAATTGTATAGTTTGTGCGAACATCACATGTTGCCATTCTTTGGTAAAGCACACATTGCCTATATCCCAAATGGAAAAATTGTTGGTCTCAGCAAATTACCGCGCGTAGTAGATGTTTTTTCCCGCAGACTTCAGGTCCAGGAGAGACTAACAATCGAAATCAGAGATTGTATTCAGGAAACACTTCAGCCACTTGGCGTAGCTGTTGTTATTGAAGCACAACACCTTTGCATGCAAATGCGTGGGGTGAATAAACAAAACAGCTCTACGACAACAAGTGCATTTAGCGGTGAGTTTTTACACAATGAAAAAACACGCAAAGAGTTTATTCACTTGATTGGACTGCATTTGTCGTAGAACAAATCAGATTTTGAATCCAACTTCCAATACGATTCTTCCAAGTTCACCCGATCTTTTTGAAAACCATTTCAGGTTAAAAATTGCAATCAACCTTCTAGGGAACTTCGTGTTGCCTTTAACTTTGTAGCCTATTTAAACAAGTAAAGAATTTTCATTATGAATAATCTGGAGAATTACAACCAACAGACGATCGAAATAGACTCAGCGTCGATTTCCAAAGCATTCGTTTCAAACGTTTTTTCATACATGACACTTGCGTTGGTCATCTCGGGCGTTGCTGCATATTGGTTTGCAGGCAGCGGAATGATCCTAAGACTACTCGAAGGTTCTTCCATTATGTTATGGGTGATCATGCTTGCTCCCCTTGCAATGGTGATGGTGATGAGTTTTGCGTTCAATAAACTTTCAGCGTCAGCGCTCATCGCTCTTTTCATCGCTTATTCACTCGTAAATGGAATAAGTCTGAGTGTCATTTTCCTCATCTATGCGACTGCGACAATTGCCAAGGTATTTTTTATTACAGCAGGCTTGTTCGCGACGATGGCAGTGATTGGCTACACAACCAAAACCGATTTGACCAAAATGGGTTCGATACTTATGATGGCGGTGATCGGCATCGTGATTGCTTCCGTGGTGAATATGTTCATGAAAAGTGAAGCATTCGACTACATTATCAGCTGCGTTGGAGTACTTGTGTTCACAGGACTTGTAGCATACGATACTCAGAAAGTAAAACGCATTGGCGCTGGTGTAGAATATGGTTCAGCAACTGCAAGTAAACTTGCGATTATGGGCGCTCTCAGTCTTTATCTGGATTTCATCAATCTGTTTCTTTTCTTGCTTCGCATCTTTGGCAGAAGAGACTAAAAGAAAACCCACCAATAAAATTGAAAATCCCGGGCCAGTTCCGGGATTTTTTTATTTAAAAAAAATGATCGAAATAGCTTGTTAAATCGGGTTTCATTGCAATTATGGAGATCGCGAATTAGCGAGATGGTGAATTAGAATTTATGTGTCGCCATGCTCATCCGATGCCTATCGGATCTCATTTTTGAGTAAAATTCTTGTGTTCTTTGTGCGGTTTTTCTCCGTGTGCTTCGTGGTTTCAAGCATTTATCGTGAAGACATTCGTCCTATCTATTATTAAAAGCACATAACAACCTCCACAATTTTCGCTCAATCCGCAAGGCTTCACACCGACTGCGCTGCTGTTAAACGCTGAATCGAAAGACGCACTAAATAGTCATACGCGTCTTTTTGTGGAAGTGAGTACCACCACGCTTCTTCGTTCTTTTGTTGGTGAATTTCGCTTCGTTGATCAGGAGATAATCAACTTTGAACATCGCATAAAAATAGCCATCATTGTCGGTGGGATCACCGCGCTGTTGCCCGGGTGACGTGACAATAGTGGGCTTGCCGCCATTCGCTGCACCAAGCGCAGGATTCGACAAGTAAGCCGCAACATCCCCATTTTGTTCACCCACATAGAGAGCAATGTCGTTTGCATTATAATAACTGCCGCTCACGTCATCAATGTAATCCGTGAATGTGTAGCGGTATGTTGCTTCGATGCCAAAAGACCAATTGCGGTGCATACGCACCATATAACTAAAACCAACCGGCACATTGATTTGCCACAGTTTGTATGGATTCACACCATCAGGTAAACCTTGTCCCTCAGTGCTCAATGGAGCCAGGTAAACCCAACGATCCTGAAAATAAACTTTCGGATTGAAGTGAAAAATACCCATACCACCAAAAATAGTAAGATACGATCCCCGGACATGCCAAGGTGCAGTTTTGGTTTCGGACGATCGCTCCAATTTGTACTGATGGCCCTTCTTTGCACCTATGCGAATCCAAAGCTCGCCCATCAAATCAAACTCAAAAATATCGGAGCGGAAAGACAGATTTCTGTTATTGCGATAAGCCTCTTTGGTGAGTTTATCATCACCACTTACTCGGCCATAGCTAAAATTAGCCCTGCCATAGAAATTCTTGTGAAAGGCGTGGCGAAAACCAATGTAGCTCGCAAGATTAAATTCGGTAAACTCCAGATCCCGCAAGTCGTTTGTACCAACGGCATCTTTTCCACCGAGATCGCCCAAAAAATTGGAAGCACCAATACCAAATTCCAGGTGATTTGGATTGCGCAGATAAGCTTCTTCCGTAAAGAAATCGAACTTCTGGGCATGCAAAAGAGCACACAACAGAAAAAGAACAGATGTAAGGCTAATCCGTAACACGACTAGACAAAAATAGAAATTCGAACCAAACTTCCTAATTCAAAGTTGAATTTGGCCGCTGAACTAGGTATTTGAGATACTGAACAAAACAATGCCTGCACAAACCGCAACATTCAATGAGTGTTTTGTGCCATGCTGTGCAATCTCAATGGCACCATGGCATAGGTCAATCACATTCTGGTCAACACCGGTCACTTCATTACCCAAAACGATAGCCGTTTTCGTTGCTTCAGAAAGTCTAAAATCCTTAAGATCAAGACTCGCCTCTGTTTGTTCAATAGCAAAACACGCAACACCGGCGGCTTTCAGGTCAGAAATGGCCACAAAAGCAGATTCTGCATAGGACCACTCAACTGTTTCCGTGGCACCCAAAGCACTCTTCAATACCTCTCGATGAGGCGGTACTGGAGTAAAACCACAACAAATAATTTTCTCCACCCGAAAAGCATCTCCGCTGCGAAATATGCTCCCGACATTCAAACCACTTCGGATATTGTCAAGCACAAGAATGACAGGTAGTTTGTTCGATTGTTTAAAATCTTCCTGAGACATGCGAGCCAATTCCGACATGGAAAGTTTTTTATTCATGGTACAAACCTAGCAGTGGTGAAATAAAAAAACCGAGCGAATTGCCCGGTTTTTTTTACTGATATCAATCCAGACTATTTAATATCAATATAAAAAGGCATACGAGCTTGCACGCCCTTCATTTCCAACAGTCGTTTTACATTATCGTAAGCGACGTACTGATCACCCAATACTTCCTTCATTACTTCTGCCTTTTTCTGACCTGTAATATCTTCCATTAGCTTTTCAAAAGGATCAACCAATGATGGTAGTTCTTTGATTGCGTAATCAGTCAGGCCTGCTTTTTCAGCGCACGCTTTAATGCAATCCTGCAGATTTCCGATTTCATCCACCAATCCAAGATTCTTCGCATCTTCCCCACTCCATACGCGGCCTTGACCTATACTATCCACATTTGCCTGTGTCATGTTTCTTCCCGTTGCCACTTTCGATGTAAAATCATTGTAGATTTCGGTTACTGACAATTGCATTGCAGCCATTTCTTTTGCATCGAGCGGTTTGTTTACTGAGATCAAATCAGCATGTGGATTTGTTTCATATCGATCGAATGTAATACCAAGTTTGTTGTCCCAGAACTTTTGCATGTTTGGAATAATGCCAAAAACACCAATAGAACCAGTAATTGTATTAGCATTGGCGTAGATTTTATCGGCACTGCAGCTAATATAATAACCACCGGAAGCAGCATAATCTCCCATGGAAACATAAAGTGGTTTACCACTTTGTTTGATGAGCATCGTTTCGCGCCAGATCACATCAGATGCAAGAGCACTGCCACCAGGTGAATTCACACGAAAAACAATCGCCTTCACTTTTTCATCTTCACGCGCCTTTTTTAGAGCTGCAGCGATACGATCACTGCCGATTGTTTCATCATCTCCTTCCCCACTCTCTATGCCGCCTACAGCATAAACAACAGCTATTTTATCCTTTTTAAAATCAGGCTTGTCATCATCCTCATCATCCCCTTTATTCTCTTTTCCATGATAATCCGAAAGATCTATAAGATGAAGATCTTCGTCCTTAGCAGCAGCATCCAATCCCACTTTCGTTTTCAAAATAGAAATCACTTCATCGCGGTATTTCAAACCATCCACCATATGAGCTTCAGCCGCTTTATCAGGTGTAATAAATGACAATGAATCTGCATACATACTGAGCGATTCCACAGCAATACCACGTGATTGGGAAATACCATCCAACATAACATGCCAGATATCGCCGATAAAGGTTTCTACCTGTAGTTTGTTTTCTATCGACATGTGATCATAGATAAATGGCTCAACAGCGCTTTTGAATCTATTGTTTGGACCACGAATTACTTGTGCTTCAATTTCAAGTTTGTCCAACATTTTTTTATAGAACATCACCTCCGCATTGAGTCCGCGCCAGTCGAAAGAACCTTCAGGATAAAGATAGACTTCGTTCGAAACAGAAGCGACATAGTATCCACCCTGTCCATAGTCTTCGCAGTAGGACACAATCCACTTGCCGCTCGATTTAAAATCTTCCAATGCACGACGGACATCCAATAACGTACTTGGCGCTGCAACAATGCTTAGTGGTTCGAGAAAAATACCTTTGATCTTTTCATCGGTTTTGGCATGTTCCAAATCCTTTACAAATTGATTCAAGCCCATTTTTGATTCCGAGCTGAAAGCACCGGAACTAAAATTGAATTCATTCTCCACAGCGCGATCCACTACAACCTCGTCCAACTTGATATGAAGGACAGAATTTTCTTCCACCTTCACTGTTTTGTTTTCAGAACCACTGATAGCAGCAACAATCATCAATACGAATATGAGAACCAGCAATCCCAGTGCGAGCACAGTGCCCAACATGGATGCAAGAAGAGTTTTGAAAAAGTTCATCTGAGAATAGTTTTGTAAAATTTGGATACAAACGTAACGATGACAATCAACGACTTAATCGTATGATTACACCAACGGCATGAAGATGCACTTAGCGGTTGTTTGATGGAAGTGAGAGGCGAGAAAGGAGAAGGGAGAAATGAGAAGTGAGAGGTGAGAATTGAAAGCGCTTTGGGCAGCGGGCAGAAAATTTTCTGCCCAGGTGAATGAAATGAAGATGTGAGAAGTGA
>Ga0209480_10001626_pt1 | contig 16225 bp, 17 predicted proteins | sample JI61114C2DNA_FD_187501 | JGI IMG/M metagenome (GOLD analysis project Ga0209480, IMG submission 187501) | Wastewater effluent complex algal communities from Wisconsin, to seasonally profile nutrient transformation and Carbon sequestration -... | ecosystem: Engineered > WWTP > Effluent > Algae...
ACACATGGTGCAATTCAGGAAGCAAAACATGTTTTTATAAAAAATGGATTAGACTTGTTTCAAAATCAGTATTCTATTTCGATTTTAGAAATTGGATTTGGTACAGGTTTAAATGCCTTTATCACTTTTTTAGAAACTTTAAATAAAGAAAAAGTAAATTACGTTGGAGTTGAAGCCTATCCAATTTCTGCCGAAGAAGTGCTTCAAATGAATTATGTTTCTGAATTGCAAGCGGCAGATTTTAAGTCAATTTTTCAAACGATGCATAATTGCAGTTGGGAAATTGATAATCTAATAACAGCTAAGTTTAGTTTGACAAAAAGAAAGCAGTTTTTTCAAGATATTGAAGACAAAAACCAATTTAATTTAATTTATTTTGATGCTTTCGGATTTCCATTACAACCCGAATTGTGGAGTGAAGTTATTTTTAAAAAGATGTATGAAGCATTATTGCCAAATGGTGTTTTAGTTACTTATGCATGCAGAACGCCAATAAGAAAAGCGATGCTAACTGCTGGATTTTCAGTTGAAAAACTACCAGGAGCTCCAGGAAAACGTGAAATGCTTCGAGCAACAAAAAGGCTGTAATTTTTCGTGTTAAATAAAAATTTAGCAAAAATTTAGCATTTTTTTTATCAACTATATCGTTTTCGAAACATTTTTTGTTTAACTTTACAATAAGTTCTTATCACTATTCAAACCAATAAAATAGTATTAATATGCCCCGAGCAATGTTTTCTTACACCAAATCTATTTTGGAAAGAGTGAGTTTTGATGCAAAATTATTCTGTAAAGAATTAGAAAAAGCAATTAAAAATTTACTTCCTTACGAAATTGAGCAATTAAGAGAGTGGCTTTTACAGTTCACTGAAGAAAAGCCTGAATTAAGACAATGTTTAATCTATATCAACTAAAATAAAAGTCCCGTTAAATGCGGGACTTTTTTTGTTTTATTATTTTTTGTTTTTTGGACTTATAATTTCTATATCGCTAAACGCAATTGCACCTCTAACAACTCCTGATATCACATCTCGCAAAGCATTAATAATATGGATTTTTAATTCATTTTTTGGGTAAATCAAACTTACTTCTCTAGCTGGTTTTGGATCTTTAAAAGGTCTAAGTTTTAATTTGTTTTTTTCGTTCAAATCTAATGTATGCAAATATGGTAACAAAGTGGTTCCTAAACCTTCATCTGCTAATTTAATTAAAGTTTCAAAACTTCCACTTTCTAATTGAAAATGACTATCAACGATATATTTGTTGTTTTTGCATAAGTTTAAAATTCCGTTTCTAAAGCAGTGTCCGTCTTGTAAAAGTAAAATTTTATCTAAATCAATGTCTTCGATAGTGATTTCTTTTTTGTCAAAACTATTGTGATTTTCAGGAATGTAAGCAACAAAAGGTTCGTAGTATAAAACAATTTCTTTTAGATTTTCTTCTTCCAATGGCGTTGCAGCAATGGCACAATCTAAATGTCCGTTTTTTAATCGTTTGATGATTTCTTCTGTGGTTTGTTCTTCAATAATTAAATTAACTTTTGGATATTTCTTAATAAAATTATTCAAAAACATAGGTAATAATGTTGGCATCACCGTTGGAATAATCCCAACTTTAAATTCTCCACCAATATATCCTTTTTGTTGGTCTACAATATCTTTGATTCTTCCTGCTTCATTGACTATGTTTTTGGCTTGATTTACTATTTTTTCACCAACTTCAGTTAATAAAATTGGTTTTTTGCTTCGGTCAAAAATTAAAATTGACAATTCATCTTCTAATTTTTGTATTTGCATACTTAAAGTAGGTTGTGTAACAAAACATTTTTCTGCTGCTAAAGTGAAATTTTTGTATTCGGCCACAGCCAAAACATAGTATAATTGAGTAATAGTCATTGTATTGATAATTTTGATGCAAATATAAAAACAATCAATTAAATTTATAGGAATTGGTTAAGGTATTTTGTAAATTTGAGATAGAAAAACAAACAAAATGAAAACAAATAGTTTAGGATTACCAATTAAAGAATCGGAAGAATTAGTAAATGAATTAAATGGTTTATTATCTAATTTTCAGATTTATTATCAAAATTTAAGAGGTTTGCATTGGAATATTCGCGGAAAACGTTTTTTTGATTTACATTTAAAATTTGAAGAATTATATAACGATAGTCAAATTAAGATTGACTTAATTGCCGAACGTGTTTTAACATTAGGAGGAACACCATTGCATACTTTCGCCGATTATATTGAAAACAGTAAGTTGCAAATTGGAAAAAGCATTTCTAAAGATGTAGAAGCTATTCAATTGATTTTAGAGTCATTGAGTGTTTTGTTACAGGTGGAAAGAGTCATTTTAGCCAAAGCAGCCGATATCAACGACGAAGGAACAAATTCGATGATGAGTGATTTTATTGCAGAGCAAGAAAAGACCAATTGGATGCTCAAAGCTTGGATGGAAGAAGAAATTTAATAGTAAAAACCACTTTAGAGTGGTTTTTTTATAAAAAAATTAAGATATTTACCCTTCAGAAATAGTATTTTCGCCACATGAAATTTTTGGTAAACATAGTTTTATTCATTTTTATTACTTTTTTGTCTACGCCAACACTAGTTGGTATGATAGATGATAAAGTAGATACATCCTATTTTTATAGTATGTGTGAAGAAGAAGAAAATCATGCGCCATTTAATGAAATAAAATCGATTCCGTCAAATCATTATTCTCTTTTAAATATAGATTTAGAAGAAAGTAAAGCATTTGATATTTCTACAAAACATGATGTAGCATTTTTTAACTTAGCGCATCAGATTTTTTCACCACCTCCCAATTTAATATAATACATTTTAAATTTTTTAGCGCTTCAATCTTTGAAGTGTAGTATTAATGTATTTATGTTATTTTATGAATAATCATTCTATTTTTTCCAATGTAAGAGGAGATCTTGCAGCTGGACTTGTTGTATTTTTAGTGGCTTTGCCATTGTGTTTAGGAATTGCTTTGGCATCTGGTGCGCCATTGTTTTCAGGTATTGTTTCGGGTGTAATTGGTGGTGTAGTTGTTGGGTTTCTTAGTAATTCCTCATTGAGCGTTACGGGGCCAGCGGCTGGTTTAACAGCTATTGTTTTATCTGCAATTACAGATTTAGGTGGATTCGATATCTTCTTAGTTGCTGTAATTTTAGCTGGATTAATCCAAATTGCCTTAGGTTTTTTAAGAGCCGGAAGTTTTTCTAATTATTTTCCTACCAGTGTAATTGAAGGAATGTTAGCAGCTATTGGTATCATCATTATTCTAAAGCAAATTCCGCATGCTTTTGGTCACGATGTTGATAATGAAGGTGATTTCTTTTATATTGAAAAATCAGGTCATACTACATTTGATACTTTGATAGAATCGATAAATTATATTCATACAGGAGCATTAGTTATTGCACTTTTATCGTTAGCTATTTTAATTACTTGGGAAAAAGTTCCCGCTTTAAAAAATATAAAAGTAATTCCTGGAGCTTTGGTTGTTGTTGTGGTGAGTATCTTATTGAATGAGTTTTTTATTCAATCAGGTTCAAGTTTAGCAATTGTTACTCAAAATCATCTAGTAAGTCTGCCATCGTTCACCGAAATTAGTAACGGATTTGCATTGCCAAATTTCGCATCATTAACGAACGAAAAAGTTTGGATTGTAGCTGTAACCATTGCAGTTGTTGCTTCTATTGAAACATTATTATGTATTGAAGCAACAGATAAATTAGATCCATACAAAAGATTTACCGATACTAACAGAGAATTAAAAGCACAAGGAATTGGTAACATGTTAAGTGGTTTATTAGGTGGTTTACCAATGACATCTGTAGTAGTTCGTTCGTCTGCTAATATAAATTCTGGTGGTAGAACTAAATTCTCAACTATTTTTCACGGATTCTTGTTATTCACTTTTGCATTATCCATTCCATTTATCTTAAATAAAATTCCATTAGCGGCTTTGGCAGCGGTTTTATTGATGGTAGGATATAAATTAGCAAAGCCTAGTGTATTTGTTCATTTATGGAATAATGGATATTCACAATTTATCCCTTTTGTAGTTACAGTAATTGCTGTGGTTCGTATCGATTTGTTAAAAGGTGTTGGAATTGGTTTAGCAGTAAGCGTTATTTTTATTTTATATCAAAATTTAAAAATTGCTTATTCGTTCAAGAAAGAATCTTTTAAAGATGGTGACGTAATTACAATCAAATTAGCACAGGAAGTTTCCTTTTTAAATAAAGCAGCTATTAAAAGTACATTGGCAAGTATTCCAAATGGTTCAAAATTGATTATTGATGCTTCAAACACCAAATACATTGATTTTGATGTTGTGGAATTAATTAAAGATTTCAGAAATGTTAAGGCAGAAGATAAAGAAATTGATTTAACATTAAAAGGTTTTAAAGACCAATATAATCTAGATAATACAGAATTTAAACACGTAAAAATTAAAGATTCGAAAGAAGACACAAAATAATATAACTTACTATGAAAGCACATAACAAAGAAACACAAGCACAAATGACACCTCGTAAAGCATTACAATTTTTACAAGAGGGAAATGATCGTTTTATAAATAATTTAAAAGCCAACAGAAATTTATTAGAACAAGCCAATGAAACTCGTGATGGGCAATGGCCTTTTGCTACAATTTTAAGCTGTATTGATAGTAGAACTTCGGCGGAATTGATTTTTGACCAAGGATTAGGTGATATTTTCTCGGTAAGAATTGCTGGAAATATAGTAAATACCGATATTTTAGGAAGTATGGAATTTGCTTGTAAAGTAGCGGGTTCTAAACTAATCGTGGTTTTAGGTCACAGTAAGTGTGGAGCTGTAAAAGGAGCTTGTGACCATGTTGAAATGGGAAATTTAACAGAGTTATTATCTAAAATTCAGCCATCAGTTTATCAAGAAAAGGATACAACTGATAACAGAACTTCAAAAAACAGCGAATTTGTTGAAAATGTGTCAGAAATCAATGTAAAAAGAAGCGTGAAAAACATTATTGAAAGAAGTTTCGTTTTAGAGCAAATGTTAGAAGAAGGTCAAATCGGAATCGTAGGAGCTATGCACGATATTGAATCGGGAAAAGTAATTTTCTACGATGATGTTATGTACATTAAAGATGATTTGAATCCTGAATTCACTGTAGCAGCATTAAGACACTAAAATAAATTTTTACCAATAATTTTAAAAAGCTATCACTTCACCAAAATTTAATACTGAATTGATAGCTTTTTTATTTTATATTTGATACCACATACACAATGATAATGAGCGATTTTTATAAAAAGATATTAGATAATAACAAAAAATGGGTGGAGAACAAGTTAGCCATAAGCCCAAATTATTTCAAAAATTTAGCCGACGGACAAAATCCACCACTTTTATGGATTGGCTGTTCAGATAGTAGAGTTCCAGCAAATGAAATCATTGGTGCTGAACCTGGAGAAGTTTTTGTACACAGAAACATTGCCAATATGGTGGTACATTCCGATATGAATATGCTAAGTGTGTTAGATTATGCAGTAAACGCCTTAAAAGTAAAACACGTAATTGTTTGCGGACATTATGGTTGCGGTGGTGTTAAAGCCGCAATGGGAAACAGTTCTATCGGAATTATCGACAATTGGATTCGACATATTAAAGATGTATATCGTTTTCATCAAAAAGAGTTAGATGCCATTGAAGATGAGAAGGAACGCTTTAATAAATTCGTGGAAATCAATGTAAAAGAACAAGTGTTAGATTTGGCGAAAACATCAATAGTACAAAATGCTTGGAATAGTGGGCAAGAATTAACACTGCATGGTTGGGTTTACGGATTAAACGATGGTTATGTAACCGATTTAGGTGTAAATTTTAGTTGCGATAAGGATTTAGATGATGTATATCAGTTGAAGTTTTAATCATCCAAATTCTCATTAAAAGCAGAAGGCAATAACTGAGGAATAAATTTTATCAAAATAGGCAATAATAAGCCACCACCAGGAAGTAAAAAGATGGTTAGCGATGGAACTGTTTTACAGATATCGAGTAACTGTTTTTTTACTTTCTTTTTTTCTTCTTTGCTCAAATCTTTTCGGGTTGATTTAGCTAAAAGTTGCATTAATTCACCACTTTCTTTGATTTCTTTAGTTAATCTGTCTTTGTTGCGAATGATCAGTTTGGTTACATTTTTATTGGCCTGATCGTAAAAATGTTTAATTGGATTTGAAAAATTAAAAAAAGGAATTTCAGCTTTATACTGATTGATGAAAAAGTTAATATCGTTAATGCTTTTGTCAAGAATTGTAGCTTCTAAACCTAAATCAGCATTGATGTTTTTTAGAAAATCAATTTCGTTTTCCTCTAATTTTTCATCGCTCCACAACGCCATTTGCGCCATATCCAACAAGTATAATTTCTCTAATATTTCGGTATATTTTAGCAATTTAATGTCCGAAAATTCAATAGAGTCAATAGTTGAAAATTTGGTATAACGAATGGAATTTTCAAATAATTTTACCAATAATTCATCGTATTTTGACTTGTTTTGTTTGGTTTTTAGCGCCAATGAAACAATTTTGATACAATCCGATTCAATGTTTTTTAGATAATCTGAATTTAACTCGTTGTTTTTTAGATAGTAATGAAATGCTAAAACATCAATAAACAATAATGCATTGGTTATGATGTGCGAAAAGTTTTTACTAATTGTGTTTTGATTGGTTTGAATTCTGTCGTCAATCACTTTTTCCAATCGTGAACTGTGAGAGCCTTCAGGCAACATTTTCTTAATAAAATTCAGATTTTCTGGCTGAATAATGTTGTAAAATCGGTAAACCGAACTAATAAAATCTTTTGAATTAACGTTTTTATTTTCAAGTGAATAAACCGAAAATAAGGTGTTTAAAAACCCAACTTTTGTAATTTCATCATACGACCATTTTGTAGTGTTTAAATTTTCTTTTAATTGAAAATTAACTACATAGCCATAAATAAAACCTGTTTTTCTACAACTCTCATAAAAAGACAAATAATCGCCTTCAAAATCAATGAAATTATCTTGATTTTTAGCAAAAAACTTGTCAATCCAACCGTTTGCAGAAGGGTTTATCATTATTTTAGTTTCTCTTTTAAATATTTTCCAGTAATCGAATTCTTGTTTTTAGCTACTTCTTCTGGTGTACCAAAAGCCATTAATTTCCCGCCATTTTCACCACCTTCCGGACCAATATCCAAAATATAATCGGCACATTTGATTAAGTCTAAATTGTGTTCAATTACGATAATTGAATGTCCTTTATCCAATAAAGCATCAAACGAAGCTAATAATTTCTTAATATCGTGAAAATGTAAACCTGTTGTGGGTTCGTCAAATACAAACAACGCTTTGTCTTTTATCGTTCCTTTCACTAAGAAAGAAGCCAATTTAATACGTTGCGCCTCGCCACCAGAAAGGGTAGAAGATGATTGTCCTAATTGTACATAACCTAAACCAACATCTTGCAAAGGTTGTAATTTTTGAGTGATTTTTGTCTGTTTTTGTTCGGTAAAGAAATTCAAAGCTTCATCAATGGTCATTTTTAAAATGTCATCAATATTTTTTCCTTCGAAAGTAACTTCTAACACTTCTTTTTTGAAACGTTTTCCGTTACAAGCTTCGCATTCTAAATGAACGTCTGCCATAAATTGCATTTCGATGGTTACTTCGCCATCACCTTTACAAACTTCACATCTTCCGCCATCTACGTTGAATGAGAAATGTTTTGCTTGATAATTTCTTAGTTTGGAAACATTTTGTTTCGCAAATAATTCACGAATATCATCATACGCTTTGATATAGGTAACAGGATTCGAACGCGAACTTCTTCCAATTGGATTTTGGTCTACATATTCGATATGTTTGATGTGCGAAAAACTTCCAGCTAATTCGGTAAATTGACCAGCTTTTTCTCCAACACCTTCTAATTTTTTTTGAATGGCTGGAAACAAAATTTTCTTTACCAATGTACTTTTTCCACTTCCCGAAACACCTGTAATCACAGTTAAACATTCTAACGGAAAGGTGAAGTTTTCATTTTTTAAGTTATTTTCTCTAGCGCCAATAACTTCAATATGATTCTTGAATTTTCTTCTTGTTTTTGGAACCGAAATTTCTTCTTGACCATTCAAATATTTCGCAGTTAACGAATCGGCTTTTAGAATTTCATCATAGGTTCCTTGTGCGACTAATTCGCCTCCATGAGTTCCGGCTTCTGGACCAATATCGATAATCATATCGGCAGCTTTCATGATGTCTTCGTCGTGTTCAACCACGATTACGGTATTGCCTAAATCGCGAAGTTCTTTCAATACCTCAATCAATCTTTCAGTGTCTTTTGGGTGTAAACCAATGCTTGGTTCGTCTAAAATGTACATCGAACCTACTAAACTACTTCCTAACGAAGTCGCTAAGTTAATTCGTTGCGATTCGCCTCCAGAAAGTGAGTTAGAGTTACGATTTAACGTCAAATAACTCAATCCCACATTGAATAAAAAGTCTAAACGATTGTTGATTTCTATTAACAAACGCTTCGCTACTTTAGTATCGTATTCGTTTAATTCTAATTTCTTGAAAAAATCAATCAAGTTAACGATTGGTAAATCTACTAAATCTGAAACCGTTTTTCCGCCGACAGTAATGTAATTGGCTTCTGGACGTAATCGTTTGCCTTTACACGTATGACATTTTGTTTTTCCACGATATCTCGAAAGTAAAACACGGTTTTGAATTTTATAATTTTTCTCTTCTAATTCCGAAAAGAAATCGTTTAATCCGGTGAAATATTTATTTCCGTCCCAAATCAGTTGTTTTTGTTCATCTGAAAGTTCGAAAAATGGTTTATGGATTGGAAAATCAAATTTATACGCATTGTTTACCAATTGATCTCGATACCAACTCATACTTTCACCACGCCAAGGAAACACAGCATTTTCATAAACAGATAAAGCCGTATTAGGAATTACTAAATCGGTATCAATTCCAATAACACTTCCGTAGCCTTCACATGTTGGACAAGCTCCGTAAGGATTATTAAAACTGAACAAGTGAATATTTGGTTCTAAAAATGTAATACCGTCTAATTCAAAATTGGCACTATATTCCAAACGTTTTTTGGTGTCCACTTCTTGTAAATAACAAACACCTTTACCTTCGTAAAAGGCGGTTTGCACAGCATCAGCTAAACGATTGAAGAATTCTTCTTCTGTTTTAACTACAATTCGGTCAATGATTAGAAGGATATCTTTATTGTCTAATTGGTGCTGGTCTAACGTATCCAAACGTACCATTTCGTTATCCACTAAAATACGTGCAAAACCTTGTTGCAAAAGTACTTTTAGTTTGTCTTCTAAAGCTCTTCCTTCTTCTAAATGAATAGGAGAAAGCAGTAGCCATTTGCTTTCTATTGGAAATTCTTTGAGGTCATTGATAACATCAGAAACGGTATCTTTTTTTACTTCTTTCCCAGAAATAGGCGAGTAGGTTTTTCCAATTCGTGCAAAAAGAAGCTTTAAATAATCATAAATTTCAGTAGAAGTTCCTACGGTTGAACGGGCATTGCTGGTGTTTACCTTTTGTTCAATGGCAATGGCTGGCGCAATTCCTTTAATATATTCTACTTTTGGTTTATCTAATCTTCCTAAAAATTGTCGTGCGTATGAAGATAAACTTTCAACATATCTGCGTTGACCTTCGGCATACAAAGTATCAAAAGCTAAACTCGATTTTCCAGAACCTGAAAGACCAGTAATTACTACTAATTTGTTTCGTGGAATGGCAACATCTAAATTTTTAAGGTTGTGCAATTGAGCTCCTTTTATTAAGATGTTTTTTTTAGGTTCTAACGTTGAAAAATCGGGTTGTATCATTGTTGATTTTAATAGATTTGCAAAGATAACAATTGTAAATTTATTTAATCGTATTAGTTAATCTTTAATAATGAAAACATTGAATTAAGATTAGAATAGTTTAACATTAGTTGAAGATACTTGCGATTTTGTAATCAATTGATTCCAAGTTTAGCTTTATTTTCAATAAAAGATTACTTTTTTTGAATAATTATTTGGATATTAAATAAATTTTATGTTAAATTTGACCAAATAATCTTAAAAACAGAATTGCCTATATAATAAAAATACTTTTTAGAACCCGAATCTTTAATTAACTAAAAGGTATTGTTATGGCTAATCTTGTACTTCCAGATGCAGTATTGGTGAAGAATTACATAAGCGGAGATGAATCTGCTTTAGCTTCATTGATTGAAAGACATCAATCTAAAATCTACGGATTTATTTATTCAAAAGTTAATGACAGAGATTTATCAGATGATATTTTTCAAGATACCTTTATTAAAGTCATTAAAACACTAAAAACAAAATCGTATAACGAAGAAGGTAAATTTTTGCCTTGGGTGATGCGAATTGCTCATAATTTAGTAGTTGACCATTTCAGAAAAGCAAAAAAAATGCCTTTTCAGCGCGAAACGGAAGAGTATTCTATTTTTAATTATATGACCGATAATGCGCCAACAATTGAAAGTCAAATGATAACCGAGCAAGTTGAGGTTGATTTAACACGCTTACTGGACGAACTTCCAGATGATCAAAAAGAAGTTTTGGTAATGAGAATGTATCAAGACTTGAGTTTTAAGGAAATTGCTGAATTAACTGGGGTTAGTATTAACACCGCTTTAGGTAGAATGCGTTATGCATTGTTAAATTTGAGAAAAATTATTGAAAAAAATCAAATTATTTTGACGAACTAATACTAAAAGTGAAATTTTGCCGTTATTGATTTTAAACAAATAAATCCCTTACATGGCAAAACTTTACTCTAAGAAAAAATTAGCTCCTCAAATGATATTACCTAAAAAAGAAACGATTTCGTTTTTACTCAATTATTCAAAAGCATTGAGTACATATAAAGTGGGTAATGTTTCAATTGAAATTATAGCTAATTAAGGAAAATGCCTCAAAGATAATTTGAGGCATTTTTTATTGTCTTAAAATCTTTTCCATTGCTTTTCCTTTAGATAATTCGTCAATTAACTTATCCAAATAGCGCACTTTTTTAATCAATGGGTCTTCGATTTCTTCGATGCGATATCCACAAATAACTCCAGTGATTTTTATTGCGTTTTCGTTTAATTGAGGTGCTTGCTCAAAAAAAGTTTCGAAATCAACTTTAGTGTCAATTTGGTGTTGTAAGCTTTCAAGTGTGTAACCAGTTAACCAACAAATAATTTCGTCGACTTCGGCTTTTGTTCTATTCTTTTTCTCTGCTTTGGTTACGTAATGTGGGTAAACACCAGCAAAGATCATTTGATTTATATTTTTTGAAGCCATTTATTTTTTAATTTCATTAACTACACTCTTTCTTCCAATCGTCTTCGTAATAATATCTTTCTCTAAATTCCAACCACGAGCAGGTGAATATTCGCGTCCGTACCAAATAATTTGCAAGTGTAACTCGTTCCAGCACGCTTCTGGGAAAATACGTTTGGCATCTTTTTCTGTTTGTTGCACGTTTTTGCCATTGGTTAATCCCCAGCGATACATCAATCTATGAATGTGTGTGTCTACTGGAAAAGCAGGAACACCAAACGCTTGACTCATTACTACACTTGCTGTTTTGTGTCCAACAGCAGGCAAGGCTTCCAAAGCTTCAAAACTTTGAGGCACTTCGCCATTGTATTTGTTAATTAAAATTTCCGATAGACCGTGAATTCCTTTTGATTTCATTGGTGATAACCCACACGGGCGAATGATTTCCTTAATTTCTTCTACTGTCATTTTTACCATATCATACGGATTGTCTGCTTTGGCAAATAGAAGCGGAGTAATTTGATTTACACGAACATCAGTACATTGTGCCGAAAGTAACACTGCAATCAATAAAGTGTACGGATCTTTATGGTCTAACGGTATAGGAATCTCGGGATATAATTCATTTAACGTATTTATAACAAACGTTATCTTCTCGCTTTTGGTCATTTTAACTATCTTTAGTTTTTATTTGAATCATTTGTAAAAGTATAAAAATATGACAACATTAAAAACAGGAGATAAAGCACCTAATTTTTCAGGTTTAGACCAAAATGGAGCCACTCACACATTGGCTGATTATAAAGGAAAGAAATTAGTGGTTTTCTTTTATCCAAAGGCAAGCACGCCAGGTTGTACTGCAGAAGCTTGTAATTTGAGAGATAATTACGCTCGTTTTAAAGCCAATAATTATGCTTTATTAGGTGTAAGTGCCGATAGTGCAAAAGCGCAAGCAAAGTTTATTGAAAAATTTGATTTGCCATTTCCGTTATTAGCAGATGAAGATAAATCGGTTATTCAAGCATTTGGTGTCTGGGGACCAAAGAAATTCATGGGAAGAGAGTATGATGGTATTCATAGAACTACTTTTGTAATTGATGAAAGCGGAATTATCGAAGAAGTAATTTCGGATGTAAAAACAAAAGCACACGCTGCTCAGATTTTAAAATAAAAAAAGGCTACAATTTGTAGCCTTTTTTGTTATTTTATTCCTTCTGGTTCTTTCAAATCTAATTCGCAAGCATAGGAGAATAATTTCTCTTTTTTGATTACTTCGGCAGTTCCTTTTGGTAATAATTCTTCCCAACCAGTTTCGCCTTTGCAAATCATTTTTAATACTTTTCTGGAGAAAATATCTAAGTTTTTTTCATCATAATCCTTAATATCTATTACTTTTCCATTGAATTTAAAGAATTTGTACAATTCTTTCATTCTTGGATGTACTTTTAAATTTTCAGACGTTACAACGTTGCCGTTTTGATCTTTCATCGGGTACAAGTATACTTTTAAATCGCGGTAGAATAATTTTCCAAACGCTTCCAAAATTCCACCTGATAAATGACGGTAGTACTTTTCGTCAAAAATTTCGACTAAATTACTAACACCCATTGCTAATCCCATACGTGCTTTTGAGTAATTAGAGAAATATTCTACTACTTTAAAGTACTCTTGAAAATTAGAAATCATTACGGTTTGACCTAATTTACAAAGCAATTCTGCTCGGTCAAGGAAATCGTGTTCGTCAATTTCACCTTCAGCTTTTAAGTTGGAAAGCGTAATTTCAAAAACAACAAATGTATTGTCTTTATCTACTTTATTTTCCTGAATAAACATGTTGTATGATTCTTCATACATGTCCATATTTACTTTAGTAACAGGTCTAAAACTTCCTCTTAATGCTAAAATATTTTTCTTATATAACACAGCAGCCGGTAGTATGTTTTTTCCATCCGGACCAAACATAACGGCATCAGTCATGCCATTTTTAACCAATTGTAAACTCATTAATCGGTTATCAACATTTGCAAAACGTGGTCCCGAAAAGTTAATTGTATCGATTTCTAATTGGTCTTTATCTAAATGGTCGTATAAATAACGTAAAAGTTTTTTTGGATCATTGTATTTGTAAAATGCGCCATAAATTAAGTTTACACCTAAAATTCCAAGAGTTTCTTGTTGTAATTTGGCATCATTTTCTTTAAAACGAATGTGTAACGTAATTTCGTTATAATCTTCGTCTGGCTCAACTTGATATACAATTCCTACCCAACCGTGACCTTTGAATTGCTTTGCAAAATCAATAGTGGCAACAGTATTGGCATAACTAAAAAATAATTTGTTTGGATGTTTGTCTCTGTTTAAACGTTGTTCTACTAGATTAATTTCGTGCGACAACATTTTTTTTAATCGACTTTCAGTAACATAGCGTCCGTCAACTTCTTCTCCATAAATAGCATCACTAAAGTCTTTATCGTATGCAGACATGGCTTTTGCAATGGTTCCAGAAGAAGCTCCAGCTCTAAAAAAGTTACGAACGGTTTCTTGTCCAGCTCCAATTTCGGCAAAAGTTCCGTAGATATTTTCATTAAGATTAATACGTAGTGCTTTGTCTTTAATAGAAGGAATTTGTTCTATAACTTTATCACCACGAACTTTTATATCAGTTGTAATACTTTTCATTATTTTTTTGTTTAGTGAGTCTTAGACATCACCTGAATATTGCAAAGTTAATCATTTTGAGAAAAAATACCATATTTATTGTTATTTTTGTAAAAAGAAAAAGGCTTTGAAAATTTATTTTTTGGGTACAGGTACATCTCAAGGAATTCCTGTTATTGGAAGCAAACATTCCGTTTGTTTGAGTTCAGATAGTAAAGATAAAAGATTACGCGTTTCGGTTTGGATTGAAACCGAAGAAGCTTCAATTGTAATTGATTGTGGGCCCGATTTCAGACAACAAATGCTAACTTCAAAATGTGAGCGCATTGATGCTTTGTTGTTTACGCACGAACACGCCGATCACACAGCTGGTTTAGATGATATTCGACCATTTTATTTTCAACAAGGTGATATTGAAGTATATGCACATCAACGAGTTTTAAAAAATTTATCCAAACGTTTTGATTACATTTTTGAAAACGAAAATAAATATCCTGGTGCACCAAGTGTAAGTACTAATGAAGTTGTCAATAGTCAATCTTTTTTTGTTAAGAATACCGAAGTTATTCCGATAGATGCATTACATGGGAATTTGCAGGTTTTTGGTTATAGAATACAAGATTTTGTTTATTTAACAGATGTGAAAACGATTAATCAAACCGAAATAGATAAAATAAGAAATTGTAAAGTATTGGTAATTAATTGCTTGAGGGAAGAGCCGCATGCTACACATTTTAATTTAGAAGAAGCATTACATTTTATATCTTTGGTGCAACCAAAAGAAACCTACTTAACACACATCAGTCATGTTTTCGGATTTCATGAAGAAATTCAGCAAAAATTGCCTAAAAATGTGTTTGTAGCATATGATAACCTAATAATTAATAGTTAATTTATGATAAACGTAATTTTATACGGACTAATTTTTTCAGTATTGTTTAATATTTTTCAATATGTGAATTCTACAAAAATTTTAGAAGCAAAAGATCAAGAAGTTACTAAAATTCAAGAGCGTTTAAAAACATCTCGCGATTCGGTCTCAGCATTAGCAGCAGCAAATTATTTCGCATTAGAAAGTGATGAAGATGCTCAAGAATATTTTTACAAAAATAATTTAGATTATCAAAAAGTTGCTGAAAAAGTAAAAGAAGATTTATTGGTTTTAAACGAAAATAAAAATGGAAATAAATTAATTCCGTATGAACCAATTGACGGAAAAGCATTTTTAGTAAACACATCAAAAATATTAAACCACCGTTGGATTGTTGCAGAATTTTCAAATGGTGATTTATGGGGACAAATTTTAGTAAAATATTTTGTTGCTGAAGGAAAACCTACTGATTTTGAAACGGTAGAAACAGTTTTATACGAAAGACCAACAAAAGAATAAATAAATTTGATTAAAGCATGTCAACTACAACTACAAAAACTGAATTAGAGTGTTATTTTGACCAATTCAGAAAAGATATAATCGGAATTAATCAAAATTTTGAATCGCCTTTTGGTGAACGAAAAATTATTTATACCGATTGGACTGCCAGCGGAAGATTATATCGTCCAATTGAAGAAAAATTAATGAATCAATTTGGACCTTTTGTAGCCAATACGCATACCGAAACCACCGTTTCTGGAACAGCAATGACAATGGCTTATCATGAAGCAAGACATATTATTAAACACCATGTTAATGCTAATGATGATGATATTTTAATTACTGACGGAACGGGAATGACAGGTGTTGTAAACAAATTTCAACGTATTTTAGGGCTTCGTATTCCTGAAAATTTGAAAGAATTCACCACAATTCCCGATGCAATTAAGCCTATTGTTTTTATTTCTCACATGGAGCATCATTCTAATCAAACATCTTGGTTAGAAACTATTGCAGATGTTGAGGTGATTCCAGCAAATGAAGAAGGTCTGTTTTGTATGGAAGAATTTAAAAAGTTAGTTGAGAAATATAAAGACAGAAGTTTTAAAATTGCCTCAATTACTTCTTGTTCAAATGTTACAGGAATTAGTACACCTTATCATGAAGTAGCAAAAATAATGCACCAAAATAATGGTGTTTGTTTTGTTGATTTTGCATGTTCAGGACCTTATGTTGCAATAGATATGCACCCAGATGCTGAAAGTTATTTAGATGCAATTTTCTTTTCACCTCATAAATTTTTAGGAGGACCAGGCTCTTC
>Ga0209480_10001627_pt1 | contig 16211 bp, 12 predicted proteins | sample JI61114C2DNA_FD_187501 | JGI IMG/M metagenome (GOLD analysis project Ga0209480, IMG submission 187501) | Wastewater effluent complex algal communities from Wisconsin, to seasonally profile nutrient transformation and Carbon sequestration -... | ecosystem: Engineered > WWTP > Effluent > Algae...
AGGCCTTTAAAAAACATCTGCTTGAATTTTAATCAAATGCTGTCAGCACCACAAATGTTCCGTTGCCTCAGGCAGTCATTTTTCAAATACCTAGGTAGTCGTTCTTTTTTCGTCAATTTAACACCTCAATTTATCCTTCATTATTGAGTCCTTTATTCTTTTCACTAGGTTCTATTAAATCCCATAAATTGCCATATAAGTCCTCAAAAACCGCCACTGTACCGTATTCAAAGGTTTCAGGAGGTCTGACAAAATTAATTTGCCTATCTTTCATTTTATTATAATCTCTCCAAAAATCATCCGTAAAGAGAAAAAACCCAACTCGTCCGCCGGTTTGATTTCCAATACTTTTTGACTGCCTTTCATTAGCTGCTTTGGCAAGTAACAAACAACATTCTTTTGCACCCTTGGGAGCAAGCATTACCCACCTCTTTTCATCACTTAACTTAGTATCCTCTAATAATTGAAAGTCGAGCTTTTGAGTATAAAACTCAATAGCGTCATCATAATCTTCTACCACTAAGGTTATATGTGCAATTCTTTGATACATGTTTTTTTTTGGCTGGTTGTTATAAGCTGATTTTGGGGAATAAATTTAAATTGATCTGATGGTGATTTTTTTAATTCAATTATTGATAATGATTAATTAACAGTTTGTATCACAGCAATTCACCGGTTTTGGTATGAGCAAACATTAGTTTTATCTTAAATTCAATACTCGCTGGTATATGCAATCCCAAAAATGTCACATTTCAGGACAAAATACATAACATAATTGATGCTTCCAGCCTACAAAACGACAATTTTATTCATTTTACCATGTCACAATAGAATATTACTTAGCAGCAAATTTAAATCAATTGTAAAATCGAATACCCTTCCGCTCCTTCAATCAGTAAAATTACTTATCCTCCAGCGTGTATTTTACTTATTCCGTGTGGATATTTTTACTTTTTTTAAGGCTGCACGGACCGATATCAAGTCAATGTAGTAATAAATAATCCCCTTTAACAGTAAATTTTTTCTGCTCGCGTATCAATAGGTAAATTACAATACTGTCGTTAACCTAACGCATTGAAATATAATTCGATTTCCGGAATTAAGTTTATCCGGTTGTCAAAATGATTTATCCAATAATTACCTTTTTTTCAACCGTGCTACTGCCTTGAATTAACTTTACCAAATAAACTCCAGAAGCACATTTAGACATGTTGATTATTTCCATTTCATTTTGCATATGGCTACTATTAATTTCCCTACCAATTAAATCATAAACTTTGATTTCAATACTTTGAAATGTTTTTGAAATGACATAAATGTCCTTACCAAAACTATACGCAGTGGCATCTATTTGATTTTCACCGGTATTGATGTTAACATAATGCGTAGTATCACCCGCTACTATTGGATAATCGGGCTCAGATTCATAGGCATAGTCTTTAATTACTAAGGTACGCCCGTCATCCTTGACATCGCAACGTATCCAGCCGTAATGTTTAATTTCATCAGCATCTTTAAATCGAATGCCTAAATAATGGTCTATTGATTCTGGAAACCAGTTTCCACCGTAACTGCTATACGTTCCAAAAATATAATAAACATTTCTGAAATTTAGGGATTGGTTGTACGCATTTTGGAATTGTAATTCGTTATCAATTAGGTCTTCTTCAAGAGCATAAGGAAATATTCTATGTATTGTTCCTGAAGAATAGGTGCTATAAGTTACCAAGCTACCGGCAATGCTATTTCCTAATGCCATAATTTTAATTCGTTGTTCTGCTGTAGGAAAAACATAATTAATGCTTCCGGAAGTCCAATAACCTTCAAAGTAATTAGATACATTTAAAAAATGCACATCACTAACCAAGTCATCATTTATGTCCAAAAAAAAGTCTTCATCATCTTCATCCAACACAACATCAGGTTCAATATTTGTGTAAACAACTTCAGCAAATATAAAATCCGGCTTACCTAAAATAAATGCACCTGATAATGCAGAGTATTGCAATAGCTTATTTCCGAATAATATGTGCCTATTAGTTTTTGCCATATCACCTCTGAAGTTGAAATAAAGTCGATGTCATCAATCTCGCTTTTAAATATGGGTGTAATTTTGTTGATGTAAATTTATGCGTTTATACTCATTTACTGCTAAGCCAAGATAATAAAATCCTGAAATGTAATTTCGTCTGGCAGCCAAGCGGCTCGGACTGAAATCCAGTAAATGTCGCAATAAACAATTCCACCGTGTCCATAAAATTTTTCAGCTTCGGGGTAAATTAAGACTGCTGTGTTTTTAAGTTTGATAAATGTAGTATCCTTTAGCAATTCAATAATTTTAGGAATGGCTCCCTGATGATATTTTATAATGCATTCGTTTGCCTATTACTATATTCCATTTTATAACCCTTACTTAGCCAACGATATTGAAGAAAAGCCAAAATAAAATTTATTGGTTTCCGCTTGTTTGGTTTAAATATTCTTGGTTTTAAATCAAGATTATATAATTCGCTGATGATTTTATTTCCGTTGCCGTAACGCACAAAACGTTCCCTAAAGTCGCGAAGTCCACAATTGAAATTGTGTTTAGCTACACTATCAAAAGCGTAGGCAAGTTGACCCACGTTGCGCAACTTAAAACCTAAGTCAATGTCTTCACCCCCAGCGATTTTTATCTCCTCATTGAAACCACCAACGAGTTCAAATGCATATCGCCAAACGAGACAATTTGCAGTAATTAAATAGTCGGGACATGGTTCACTTTGTCTTTCGTAAACTTTTGGTGGCAAGAGAATTTCTTGTTGGTCGTAGTATTTTGAAATGAAGTCATGCCCTAGAGCTTTGATATTGCCAGCGTATCCAACTGAACCGTTTTGAACTTTTAAATAACCTGTCAGTAAATTACTTGTAGGAACGCAGTCACTGTCCGTAAAAAGTATCCAGTCGGATTGTGAATTTTGAACTCCAAAGTTTCTCGCACTTGCAGGCCCTATTTTATTGCAAGTTAAAAGTCGAACAGGAATAGGATACTCAATCCAGGTAGGTTCAATTTTAGGTGATGAGTTGTTATCAACAATAATTATCTCTCTTGGAAAATTGTCAGTTGAATGAGTTTTAAAAAACTCTGTCAAAAAACGGTTAATGCCATTTTGGTTGTTTTTAACTGGAATAATGATTGTAACCTCTGCAGTTGTCTGCAGAAAGTCTGACATTAAATTCTTTCTTTTAGTCGGCTTAAAACCGAGCCTGCTTATCATTGTCATAGTATTTCCTAGTCTTTACTTTGTCTCAATCAGGTTTCTTTGCAAAGGTTTGGCAGGTAGTGCAGTGGCGGAAATCTAAGCACAAATATTCAGTTTTGTACAAAAGTTCATTTGAAGAACTGCTGTTGAATTTAGCGCTAAACTCGCAATCATGGCGATCTGTTGTTTCCTGTTCGTGGTTGTTTGTTAGTCTTTATTATCTTTTCGATTTAATAATGGTCTGTGTTTTTTTATTAAATATTCTTCTAATTCATATCGTCCAAATGCAACTGGAAAAAGTGTCACTTCACAAGTTTTAAGAAACTCTGTCACTTTTCTGTCTGCTATTTCGCTAAAATACCGTTTTTTACCTTTAATTTCTTGAAGTTCAAACCCTAAAATGTCAGTTCCAATATGTCTTCTGAGCGCCGAAAAATATGTCCGTCCGCTATGAACTTTTATTCGTTCTCCTATGTCAGAACTTTCTCCAATATAAATTAGTTTGTTTGAATTGTCTTTCACGAGATAAAGTCCAGCCGAACGAACAAGTTTTGCGGCGAACCAAGAAGTAAAAGTTGATTTTAGAATTTCATTTTCTCCTTCTTTTAAATTTTTTGCGAAATTTTCTTGAACTGCATCCCAAAGTCCTTTTTGGTCTGCAATATCAAATCGTTTCCTTTTGTAGAGTTGGAAGCCGTTAAGTTTTGTTGGTAAATTTACAATTCCAAATTCTTCAACTTCTTTTCGTCCTATGTTTGTCGAAATAAATTGAATTTTAAACTTGTCAATTGTTGTAGGTTTTGCAAGTGGATTTATAGAATTAAGTTTCTCGAAATTCTTATAAAAAGTCGATGTATTTGATTTAAATTGTTGTTTAAGTCTTTTATTAAGTTCTTTACCTTCGCCAACATAAAACGGAATTTTGTCAAGTGATATTAAATAATTTCCAAAGCCTTTTTCATTAACAGTCGATGTGTCGCAAAACGGTTGAGTTTTCAATTTGTTAAGTCCACACGATAAAATTTCGTCTGATTGTTTTTGAATTATGTCCCAACTAAATTTATTCATTTTTACCTGTCTGTTTTAGTGTTGCGTTCTGTCGTCATTGCCTGGCTGCTATTTTTTTTGGGGGGGGGGCACAAAACAGTCAACATGTGTGCACCTATATATAAGTACAAAACTCAATTTTTGCATGTCACCTCCACTGCCGCAAAACCCAATTTATGAACCATTTATGCTCAATCTTTCACTTAATACATTTATTAATCCAACGTTCTTCTCATAAAGACCAGAACGCCTTTGTTTCATGTTGCCTAATTTTTCAACTGTCAAAATTTGCTGATCGATTACTTCAATAAACTTATCATGGAGGTTGTTGTAATTGTCAATAACTTCTTTGTTCTGTATTTCATCATTTTTTATACTTTCGTTGTAAATATTAGCATAAGCATACTCGCAAATATTATTTATGATTTCAAGTATTTCGTAACTCATTGAATATATTATTTCAATGCCTTCTTGATTAGCTTGTATAAACCATTGTTCAATTACAAAATATAAACTTAATTCTACCGTTTCATAGTTTTCAAGAGTTTCTTTCACCTTTTCTATAGACGGATTTAATCTTCTTATTAACGGTTTTATATTATTCCATGTATTTACTGTTAATGGAATTAGGCCAGGATATAAATGCATATTTCGTCTTTTATTATTGATATCTGCAATTTCACGTTGAATAAAAAGTCGAAAGTCAAGTATTGTCGCACGTTTCCAATTCATGAATATTTTCCGATGCCTATGAATAGTCACTACTTCAACTCTGTCTCGCCAACTTGTCGGGGTGAAATTACTTGAGCCATAGTATAAATCATTCTCTGTCAAAAGCCACTTAGAGTGATTGCTTTTATTTAGAATAACCCCAATGTTATTTGCAATACAGTAGTTTATTAGTTTCGGTTGAGGATTGTATTGTCCTGCCAAGTGAGGTGGGACAATAAGAATAACCGGGATTCCATTATTTGCTTTATGAGTTAGTTCGTTAAAAAACATCATTCCAGCATGTCGAAATGAGAAATTATAACCGGCTGCAACAATAAATGAAGTTGCATTAGTTGCAATGTCTATAATGTCGTTTGTGATATCTTCACCACTGTCTTTTAGCCCCCAAGTTGAATAATGATGATTTCCTATCATAGTAATTTGTCTTTCGTCTTAAACCGATGCATAGATATATCTTTTGTGAATTTTCCATTCATTATACTTCTCATTGCGGAAATATCGGTAAATTTTGAGCTGGATTTCAATTCAAATTTGTTAAGTGTTTTTTAGCATTATAAAGTTCTATTCAACACAATCGATATGTTTTGGCACTGTGCTTTTTATCCTTCATTTTAATTTATTTTATGTTGGAATTTATTATTGAAAATCAATATGTCTAAATAGTTGGTGCACTTTTTAAAAAAAATCAATTAAATAAATCTTAAACCAAATTTAGGAAATTTTGATCTTTAAGGTAAATTTGAATTTCAAATTCACGGTTTTCCGTTAATCTAAAACATGTCACATTTATTATCTAAATACGCAACATTTATGATACTACTAGACCACATATCTCATTTTTTGCACATTTAGCCATGTCACAAAAAATATTATTCTAGCAAAGTATTAATATGAATTTAAAATTTGGTTAAACTGGATACCCATCCTCTCCTATCTTGTAGGTGGTTTTAATGCGGGATCAAGATTTTTCATTGAGGAGATGATATGAATCAGAGCCGGCTGAAAGTAGTCGAATTTTGGAGCCTACGGTCAAATTATTGCTGACGATTGTAGCCTTTTCCAGTTCGATTGTAGATAAAAACGCCACCGAATCAAGATTATTTAAAAAGTAAGAGTATTCTGAGTTCAGGACGGGATTTGAAAAATGTTTTCCGGACAGATATACGCCCATTTTTTGATATTCTTTTTTAATGATTTCCCCGGTTTCAATATTCAACTGCACATAGAAATACACCGGAAACATATTTTCACTAAACGTATTATTGGGATGTTTAATCTTTTGATAGTAATCAAAAGAAACAAGTGCACAAACCATATCGCCGGAAACAATAATGTCATCAACATTGTCCAGATGTCCAATTCTTTTTTCCAGTCTGTTTGACCGATTAAATCAATCTTTTGAATTGTTATTTTATTGTCCTTTGCTTCGGATTCGCCGGCAAAAAATGAAGTTATGGTGAACCACAACCGGACTCGCCTGCGATTTATCAGAATATCCAAATGTGTATTCCCAAATTACTTCGCATGCTTTATTCAACGAATAAAGTTTTGATTCATTATTGTTCAATGAAACTTTATTGAATGTTAGAAATTACTGGTCATCTTTTAAGGAGTTAATTCGGTCTGCATAATCATTTTCCGTCCTTGTTGTCAATAAATAAAAGGTTATAGTTCCAGTACCAAAAACTATTGTTGTTAATAGAAATTGCCAATGAAAATCCTTATTGAATATAACTATTATGTCAATAATTAAGTTAATAAAGCAAGCTGCACTTAATGTCCATCGCATCATTGTTAGAATAATATACCTTTCGACGAAGTGCAAATAGAGTTCCGGATTTATTCTATAAAGCTTTGGCAGAGATTTGGAGTCAACCGAATAAGCAAATTTTAAAATCTTATTTATTTTTTTATCCACTTTCGTCCATTCTAAAATCGTGTAGAAAAACGCCATACAAAACTGCCCTATGAGATATAAAACAATTGCAACCGGAATTGTCAAGTTGTGGGTCTGAATGAAAGCCAAAAGCGTTGAATTGTAATAAAAGTAGTCAATGATTAGAGCATTAACGGCAATTACAACTCCGCTAAACAAGTATACCTGAATTTCCCTTGCGAGATGATTGAAAGCTTTAAAAACTTGTTCAATTGCTTTGTCCATATTGAGTGTGTTTTTTTTTAAATATTTACCATTTTCAGTTTAAGTCTAAATATCGTCAAAACAAGATACTAATGTAAGAGTATGAAAAACTCACTGCAAACATTATTGTAGAATCAAAAATACTAAATAATCCGAAAAAGAATTACTTACTTTCGAAAAACACCAAAATGGATTTTAAAGCCCCTCAAAACCCGCAGTTGATTGCAATTGCCCCCCTGAAGGTAAATTGAATGTGGATAATTCGTAGTAACTAAATCGGACTTAAAAAATCATTCAATTAACCATATTTAAATATTAATAATGTAAAACTATGTTAAAAAAAATAATTTAATTCTATCTAAACATATTGCAGCTAAAAATCACTACTAGGTATTTAAAGAAAAGATAAATATTGTTTAAATGGATATTTTAGGTTACATCATGAAGTATGCATAGGTATGGAAATTTTAGTTAATTTATAGCATGAAAATTATTAGGGGTCATCCAAACAACCAATAAAGCAATTCTAAACTCTCAATAGCATGGTTTTGTTAGTTTGACTATTCAAAGCTAATTTGGTTTTATATGATATTGTTACGAATTTCAATGGTATGGTTCCATTTAAATACATTGACGAAATTCCTAACGACAAAGGGGTGAGACTGTATAATTTGTGATAAATTCCTGATGTGCATCCCAATTTGGGTCAATCAAACTGGGATTTTGTAGTAGGATAATAAATGTACCACTGCAGCAAGAGTGTTTTGCGCGTCCTCGCGAATAGGTTTTAGCTAAATGAGCTGGATTTTCAGTCGGCAAATCAGGCGTGCAATTTTTGGATAATTGTGTGCATGATATGCGCACATTTTCAACGAACTTTTTTACTTCTGTAACAACTTCAGGGCGAGGGTTGTCGTGTTTGTTTCTACCATTAGAAAATACTACTAATTCTGGAGTAGTTACTTTACAAAGCTGCTTTGTAAAATCCAGAATGTTAGCCCCACCAGCGTAGCCTCCATGATGAGGAAAAACTAATAATGGACTTTTAATATCTATTTCATTGTCTAAAACGTTATCTAATCCAATCTGGTCGATATCTCCAGCAAGATATGCAATGATCTGATCATTCCAAGTGACCTGAAACGAAGCAGACAATGAATTGGATGAAATGGTTCTCCCTAACCTGTCAACACCACCAACGCCTTTTCCTGCTAAGTATCCTGTTGGAGATATTGTATTTAGGCCTAAAGAATTCCATTTCAAATGACCTAAATGCCTCGCGATACCAATTTGATACTTGAGTAACCCTCTTTCTTGTAATGAATTTAGTTCGTAACATAAATCATCCCACAATTCTGATCCTTTTGTGCTGTCCGCATTTAGATATACTGTATCAATCCTAAAAATTGAAGAAGATAGTAATGCAATCAAACCACCAATATGATCTTGATCGGCATGCGATAGGAAAACAGCATCGATTGTCGAAATATTTTCTTGTGTCAAAAATTCAAGTAGGCCGGAACCTTTATTACCGCAGTCAACGATGACGGTATGTTTTTCATCACGTATAACGGTACTGTTTCCATGTCCTACGTCTACAAATGCGACAAAAGGGATTGGGATACTCATTTTATATTTCCCAGTTTTGAAAAAAAAGTTCATATGGCTGTTCAGCCTCTATATTCACATTGGCATGAACTCTTTGCCCTTGCCGTAATGATTGTGCCACAGAATTATCGAGTTCTTTTTTTGCAATTGATATCACTTCATTAGGATTCCATGAAGGAATTATTACATAAAAATGCAATTCATCCAAATCATCAATCCTAACTAAAGTTCTCCATGTTTTACGCTGAGGAATCATTACGCCTTTGAATTCATTAATACATATTTCGAGTGAATGTATTAGGGAGTCGGGGTTAAAATCCTCTGGGTTAATTATAACTGGTATTTTTGGCCTTAGTTTTCTTATTTCATGTACATCAGCTTGCTCCCATTTGGTAACTAAAATTGAAGGTATCAGCAAATCATAACAATGTGAACAGACAACGGCTCCATCTGCTGGAAAATAGTTCTTTTTTCTCAAATGATGGTCGGAAACAATTGCATCAGAATTTTTAATTGAGGACAAAAAAAAATTAATATCTGATATTCCCTCATTTTGTGGAAGTGCTTCCAAATCCGAATCCTCGACCGTATATTTGAGTACGTTTCGGCTGGAATCGTCATCATCTAAGATGCACACTCTTTTGATTTGTCTGTCGTAAAAAGTAATTGCCATTATATTCCTATGATTGGTAGTTCAACAATTATTTCAGCGCCTCCTAATGTTCCTCTCGGGATTGCTCGCACTTTACCGCCTAGGTCAAATGTGGCATCACGCACTATAGTAAGGCCTAAACCTGTTCCGTTAGGGTTAGTCGTGTATCCAGGTAGCCAGATATTTTTAAGTGCGATTCCTACAATCCCAGGTCCGTTGTCAGCGACACTTACTGAAAGAATGTTTTCCTGAATAATACTTTTAATCAAAATCTTTCTTTGAACATTAATATTTTCTAAAGCGTTGATGCTGTTATTGAGCAAATTTGTTATAATTGATTCAACAGAAGCTTCTGTTGCACGAAGATACGGATTTGCATTTGCTAGGTCAGTAGTAATTTCAATATCACGCCCCTCCAAGAAAGGCTTGAAAGTTTTGACAATATTTTTAATGACTATATTCACTTCTACCCTTCCTGTGCGGCGTTTTTCATGGGCTAGTAATTTTAATGTCGCACCAGCAAGTACTTTTAATGCATCGACTGACTTTGTAATACTATTTATTGGCTCTTCAAATTGGCTGTAATGATTTTCGAATCGTTTCTTAATACGTCGGTCAATAGCGCTAATTGCTTGGGTTATTACCTTAATTGGATTGCCATTCGACTCATGTGAGAAAGTTGCAGTTGTAATTCCCGCTGTGCTAAGTGTTCTATATAATTGCACTTCATTCTTCAATGATTTAACTTCCTCGTTTCTGGCTTTATCATATTTCGCAAATGCTAATTCAAACGATTTCCTTTTAGCGCTAGGCAACTTTTTAATTGCATCAGCGACCACTACTTTTATGTTTTCTGATTGGCTCGCGGTCTTTTGCCTTTCTGCGCGTCGCTTTACTTCTGCGCTTTCAAGTCTGCGTTTAGCCATCCAATCCAAGGCATCCTGACAAAATGCTCTTATCTCATGAAATACATCGTTTTCAATAAAACCCGACCTGTCAGTTTTTTGCGATAATAATCCTTTCGAATCTCTGACTCTTACTATTCCAATTGATGTATTTGTTGAAGGACGTTCTTCTGGACTTCTAGTACGAGCAAGATTCATGTCAAGCCAATCGTTTCCTGGATTGCCATAAGGATTAACCCGCAATCCATTTTCATATAAATGCACGCCACCGACTTCAGCCAGCCATTCTTGTATTTCAGAAACAGATGTCGCTCTTGTTTGGAAAGTCGTTGCATTTAAAATAAATGCCCAAATGTCAAAACTTACTGGTGGGCAGTCGTATTTATCACCTTTTCTTTTTTCCGCTAACTGCTTATGATTGGTTTTGTAGAGAATATTTCCGCGATAATCTTGAACTGTTGCTTCCCCTTGTCCTTTAGCATCTACTTTTGCTACCAAATGGTATTCTGCTTCGTCAAAGTATCTTTTTGAAACGAGTTCTTCCATTTCTTGGAATTCTTTCGTTTTGAGTACCGGCTTAAATGCATTTGGGTCATCATCAAATGGGTCAGCTAACAAAATCAACCCGCGAGCAATTTTCTTTACTTCACGGATACCGATTTTATGTTTCAGCTCTTTAATTTCAATTGTGGTGCCAAATGGTGTTGATTGAATTTTACTTTTTCCTTCAACGTTTAAAATCACATCATCTACTAGTTTTGCCTGATCAAACTTATCCCAATTAATATTCAAATCATATGTACTTGGAGAGCGCATTTTTGGAGTGCTTTTAAGAATCGCAACATGTCCCATTCTTAAAGCAGCCAATCTACCTAAGCCTTTGCTACCAGCCGGAATCCTTCCCAGCCCAGTTTTCTTGGTAATGGACTTTGTAGACTCTCCCAATACAAGCCATCCATTGATTATTTCTGTATCTGACATACCCTTTCCATCATCCGTAATCTTGATAGAACCGCCAATTTCAGTTATATTATCTAATACTACTGTGCAATTCAATGCATCTGCATCGTATGAATTTTTTACAAGTTCAAGGATGCTTTGATCAACACTGGGATTTAATTCTTCGCCTAGACGTTTTATTATCTGTGTGGAAAAACGGATTCGTGCTTTTTTCGTTCGTTTATTCAAGGCCATATAGGAATTTTTGCAACAACCTTAACTGTTAGGTGTCGGCACCTTATTTTATTATTTATCCAGTTGTCGGTTTCTATTTTTTTTAAGTTTTCTAGCATTTTCTTACAATCATTAAGTGTGCCGGATTTAGGTTGTAACACTATCAGATGGTTATCCACGTAAACGTTCCTTTTCGAATTGATGATGGTTGCAATTGCACGTTGTGCATCACCCATTCGTGAAGTTCTTTTAATCACAATAAAAGGACTTTTAAAGGACTTTCCAGAATGTGATCTCAATAAGTTAAATCTAGTTTGCGTTGTCCAGCCTTCCAGTCCTTTACTTACAACGAAATTTCTCACGGGTCCAATTTTTTCATCCCGGTTATCAACAACTGGGCCAACACAAACATTGAAAGTGTCTTCGACGACTTTGGCGTCTGTGTTTATTTTTGCTTTTTCAAATGTTGATTTCCCTACCTTGAACTGTCTTGATTTCTTTGTAAGGTGAATTGAAAACACGTCAACATCTGCATATTTGTCAAATTGCCCAAGGAGTTCAATTCTTTCAACGACACATTGTTTGGTAATGTGCCTTCTCCATTTTTCATACCTTGTGCCACTGCGTAACACATCCGGTAAAATTGCGTAAATTGAAGTGCCGCTATTGACATATTGGACTATTTTATCCATAAATAAAGCCGCAGCCGAAACTTGGCCTTGGGACCAGTCCAACTTTTCCTTGGTTTGCACTAGATTAAAAGGTGGGTTAGTGAAAATATGAGTTGCCTTTTGATAAAACTCATTGTGAAATAACCCATCACATTGTTTTACAACAAAACGCGCATCTTTTTTAAGCATAAAGTCGGATTTGCAGTCAGGGGAAAACAACAACTCATTAATCAAAAATCGAAGTCTAGCTGCTTCAAGAAATGGTTTATGTATGTCGGTTCCCATAAAAGAACCCTCATTCATAAGCATTTGACTTTCGGACCGCAAATAATCGGCTACTGAAATCAGTAAATTGCCTGCACCGCATGCAGGATCGTAAATTTTAGATTGCTTGGTAAATACAGGCTGCAGTCCCCTCAGAACCCTATTAGCTAACTTGCTATCTGTGAAAAATATACCATTCTGTCTTCTGTTATCTAAGCTTACAAGCCGACGAACTTCTTCTGATGCGAGTCCATTGACACTTTTTACAGCAAATGCTTCCCATTCACCTCTTGGTGTTTTAAGCCATTCATCCAGATTAGCGTTTAATTCTGCAACAAATTCTTGATAGTCTGATATTTTTCCTTTAAGTGCCACTGCTTCTCAATTTAAATTAATAGAGGTAAAATATACATTTTACATGAAATATCAAAAGTATAAATTTACATGCGGTTCTGAAAATAAAATATGAGATATATACTTTTCATTAGAGAAGACTTTAAAGATTTGTTAGTAATTGAACGTTGGCAAACTTTTTTTGGGTGCCGTATAAAGGGTTTACACTTTATATAAAAGTATGCTTTTAAAACCTTCAGTTATTTAATTGTAATAAAACCAGAAGCTTGTTAGTGAATTTCACTCAAAATTCACGGTTTTCCGTTAATCCCGCAAGTGTCACAACCCAACCCAAAAACCCCAACAAATTCAGCACCCCTAGCCATCAAACTACCATTTTAGCACGCTTTACCATGTCACAAAAACCCTGAAGTAGAACAAGTTATTAAATCTAAAATTTCAAAAATGATTATAATTTAGAATCCTTGGTTAATTGTAAAATAGAACATTAAATACTAGTTCACTTCAGGGCTAAGCAGCTTAATTTAGCCCGGATTGAAGCGGAAACCCCGCAGTGAGGAACGAACGAGGAGTTGGAGCGAAAAGCCGGTGCGGATTTATAATACGAAGCGTGATGTACCTGCTCCCCTAAAGTAGAACAAGTTCATTTTACCACATAATTTCATTCCCCCACTCCTCACTTCATTCGGACCTTTTTTAACCTGCACTCAAACCAAAACTTGTTCACTTCAGGACTGCGCCCCCAACATTTTACATTTAGAAAAAGATGATATTCAGTATCCCAAATTCAATCTATCAACCAAGCCCACCCCTCATTTTCCCCTCCACCCACCTTTTCCCAGCCCAAACGCTTACCTTTGCGGCCGTGAATTATCTTACTGTTGAGGGGTTATCGAAGATTTATGATACTAAGGTGCTGTTTAATGGCATCTCGTTTAGTATTAATCGTGGTCAGAAAGTGGCGCTGGTGGCCAGGAATGGTGCGGGGAAGTCGACACTGTTGCGGATTATTATGGGGAAGGATATTGCTGATAGCGGGAAGGTGCAAGTGCATAAGAGCATCACAACCGGGTATTTAGAACAAGAGCCCGCGCTCAATGAAAACCTCAGCATTATTGATAACGTGCTGAGCAGCGATGCGCCGGCGATTAAGGCCATTAAAGCTTATGAACAGGCATTGCTGGATCAGGAACATGATTATAACGACATCACGGCAACTGCACTGGAACGGGCGCATGAACAAATGGCGGTGCTGAATGCCTGGGATTACGAATTGCGCATCAAACAAATTTTGTTTCAACTGAAAATTACTGACCTGGAACAAAAGGTGAGCACTTTGAGTGGTGGTCAGAAAAAAAGGATTGCACTTTCCAAATTATTAATTGAGGAACCGGATTTTGTGATTATGGATGAGCCTACCAACCACCTCGACATCGGGATGGTGGAATGGCTGGAGGAATATTTGAGTCTGCGCAATATGACGTTGCTGCTGGTTACCCACGACCGCTATTTTTTAGATCGCGTGTGCACGGAAATTATTGAAATGGCTGATGGTCAAATTTTTCAATATAAGGGCAACTACAGTTTATATGTTGAGAAAAAAGCGCATCGCGATATGGTGGAAGCTGCGGAATTGGATAAAGTAAAAAATACGTATCGCCGCGAATTGGAATGGGTGCGCCGCATGCCGAAAGCAAGAACTACAAAAAGTAAATCGCGCCTCGATGCGTTTGAAGATATCGCCGCAAAAGCTACCGCAAAAAAGAAGGAAGATCAATTGGTGCTCGACGTGAAAATGACACGTATGGGTGGCAAAATTCTGGAAATGGTAAAAGTGAGTAAAAATTTCGGCGACCTGAAAATTGTTGATCAGTTTACTTACTTATTTAAACAATATGATAAGGTTGGCATTGTCGGCAAAAATGGTGTTGGAAAAACTACTTTCCTGAATTTAATTATGGAATTGGAAAAACCTTCCGCAGGAAAAATTACCACGGGTGAAACTATTATTTATGGTTATTATTCGCAGGAAGGGATGTTGATAAAAGAGGATAAACGGGTAATTGAAGTAGTGAAAGACATCGCTGAATTTATTCCGCTGGCCGATGGCTCGAAACTGAGCGCCTCTCAGCTGTTGACGCGTTTTCAGTTTGAACCGGAAACGCAATATACTTACGTTAGTAAATTAAGCGGTGGCGAAAAACGTCGCTTATATTTAATGACGATTTTAATTAAAAATCCGAATTTTTTAATTCTCGATGAACCTACCAACGACCTTGATATTTTAACGCTGAGTATATTAGAAGAATTTCTCGCAGATTTTAAAGGTTGTTTATTAATTGTGAGTCACGACCGCTATTTTATGGACCGGTTGGTAGACCATTTATTTGTGTTTGAAGGTGATGGTGTTATTAAAGATTTTCCGGGCAATTATTCTGACTGGCGTGTTTATCAGGAAGCGATGAAAGCGGAAAAACAGGAAGAACAAAAACAACTCAACAAAAAAGAAGTTGTTGAAGAGAAAAAAATAGTTGAAGTAAAACCTGTTGTAGAAAAACGCAAAATGTCGTTTAAAGAAAAACGCGAATTTGAAATGCTGGAAAATGAAATCGCGGAGCTGGAAATAAAAAAAGCTGACTTGGAAAAACAATTACTCGACAGCGGTTTATCGCAAGAGGCGTTGTTTGAAATTTCTGCACAACTAACAACAACGATGAGCGCAATTGACGAAAAATCGATGCGCTGGCTCGAACTAAGCGAGATGGAACGCGGATGACGCGGATTTAGCGGATTTTCGCGGATTAATTTATATATGAAATTAAAAAAACAAAGTTTTTTTAATAAAAAATCCGTGAAAATCCGCGCCTGTCTGCCGCCAGGCAGGTCATCAGCGTCATCAGCGTTCCCCCATTCTCGAAGTATGGATGTAAATGTTTTTGATGTTGGCAGGGGATTTCGGTGGAGCTTAAAGCAACGATTCGGAATTAAATACTTATTATATTTACTAAAAAATGGGGATGCATCAATTAAGCGCCGGTCAATTTTTTGGTGAAACTGCAGGCAACCTGAATGTAAATGGCGTTATACTTACCGAAACTGAATATACGCATCCGTTTGTAGACTGGCATTACCATGAAAACAGGTATTTTACGTTTATTTTGCAGGGTCGGGTAATTGAGGGAAATAAAAAGGAAACTTATCATTGTGATGCAGGCACCTTATTATTTCATAACTGGCAAGAGCCTCATTTTAACCAATTGCCTCCCGGTAAAACACGTGGCTTACATCTCGAAGTTACCAGCTCTTTTTTACAACAATTTAGTATAAACGACAGGCTTCCGGAAGGCACTATTAATATTAAAAACCCGAAGTTGAAATTATTGTTTTATCAATTATTTTTAGCATTTCAACAAAACGATGCCA
>Ga0209480_10001632_pt1 | contig 16187 bp, 12 predicted proteins | sample JI61114C2DNA_FD_187501 | JGI IMG/M metagenome (GOLD analysis project Ga0209480, IMG submission 187501) | Wastewater effluent complex algal communities from Wisconsin, to seasonally profile nutrient transformation and Carbon sequestration -... | ecosystem: Engineered > WWTP > Effluent > Algae...
GCGAGGAAGCGGCCCTTGTCCTGGGTGATCTCCGGATCACAGAGCATCGCGCCGAGCTCGTCGTGACGATCGGCGATGCTGTCGAGCTTGGCGCGGAGAGAGGCTTCCATGTCCGGGGGGCGACGCGGGGCGAGCGGCGCGGGAAGCTAACACCACGGGCCAGGCCCCGCAACGGCGCGCGGCGGGCGTTGCCACGCGCGCCCTCCCCGGGCTAAGAGTGGACGCCCCTCACATGTCCGAAGGACCACACCCTCCGAGCACGGCGTCCGAGCCGAGCGTGGCGCCGCGTTGGTGCGCTCGCCTGGGCTTTGTCCGCGACGTCTGGTCCGGACGGCCGCGGGTCATCCTCGACGTCGAGCTCGAGGCCTCGCTGCGCGAGACGCGGCGACAGACCCCGGGGGTGCAGTCCTTGCTGGCCGAGCTGCTGCCTGAGCGGTCCTCCTCGGTGTGGCTGCTCGCCGAGCGCCCGTCCGACCTGCCGGGGCCGCGACGGCGCGGCGTACACGCGATCGACGAGTTCGAGGGCCTCCTGGCCCAGGCGCCGTGGGAGGTCGCGGTCGTCGATCTGGGGCGTAACTTCGTCGACGCGACCAGCCTCTCGCGCTTCGCGGCGCGGGCTCACGGGCGGATCGAGAACCGCCTCGAGACCCGCGCCTTTCGCCTGCTGACCGCCCTCGCCGAGGGCGCCGCCCAGGGGCGTTCCGTGATCATCAGCGCCCCGGCGGCGAGCCGCGGCGGGCTGTCGCTCGCCGACTTTCAGGACCTGCTCGAGCAGCACTTCCCGCGGGCCCGGGTCTACGCGCTGGCGGCGGTGGCGGTGGCGGTGGCGGTCGATTGCGGTGAGGTGGTCCGCGAGGACCAGGACGAGGACGACGGCGGCGAGGACCTCGAGGATGAGGACGAGGCGCCGGCGCTGGCCTTCGACAATCGCCTCGGAGAGGACCTGCGCTACGACACCTATTTGGCGCTGGTCAACGCGCCGGGCGAGCCGGTCGGGGTGACGCTGGTCGAGCTGCCGGCCGCGACCGAGGCGCCGCGGGCCGAGGCGCGGCCGACCGAGTCGGCGCGGCCGACCGAGCCGACGAGAGCCGGCCGCGCCGACGCCGAGGTCGACAACCTGAAGATCCAGCTCGGCCAGGCGCGACGTCAGGTCGAGCTCGCGGCGATCGCCCGCCAGTCGCTGGTCGAGCAGCTCGACGCGGCTCAGGCCCGCGTGGACAGCCTCGAGGACCAGCTCGCCGAGATGCAACGCCGGCTGGCGGCGGCCCCGGTCGAGGCCCGCGCGGGGGCGGCCGAGACCCCGCGGCCAGCCGTCGACCCGCGGCCGGACGCGACCCAGGCGAGCTTGCTTTCGCTGCGCTGGGAGCTCGAGCAGACCCGCGAGGAGCTGCGCAAGGCGCTGGGACGGCCGGTCGAGGCGCTCGAGCGCGAGGTGGCCGAGCTCCGGGCGCGGCTGGGGTCCGTGGACCCGGGCCAGGCCGTCTGAGCTCGGGGTCATTCCAGGCGGGTCACCCGCGCGTGTTATGGCGCCCTGGGGCTGTTGCCCGGCCTGGGGGCATGGGACTATGCTGGGGCCGGCCGCCGCTCCCCAGATCGGCGCCGACATCCCGTCGCAGCGTGCATCTTAAGACCCGTGCCTGACCAGCGCGGATCGCGCGAGCGCGAGCGGGTTCCCCTAGCGAAAGCGACCTAGCCATGAAGATTGCCACCGACGCGCCCATTCCAGATTGGGCGGCCCTCGAGACCGCCTTTGAGCACAACGCCCCGGACCACCACGCATACATCGACCTGAGCAACGGCCAGGTCGTCACGATCAACGACAGCCGCCCGGAGGACGAGGAGAAGCGGGCGCTCATCGCCAAGAGCACCGGCCGCTTCATCCACCTCGACCCGGCCTCGTCACGCGAGCAGTACCGCTGGATGGAGCGCTTCGTCGCCTCCGTCGAGGAGCCGGGCCTGCGCGAGCGCCTGGTGCTCGCCATCGACGGCAAGGGCGCGTTTCGCCGGTTCAAGGACGTGCTGCTGTCCTACCCGGTCGAGCGCGACCGGTGGTTCAGCTACCGCGCCAACCTGCTGCACATCTACATCGACGGCTGGCTCGCCAGCCAGGACGTCTCGCTCGGCGCCTACCCGCCGTGGGGCAAGCCCGAGGAGCCGACCGAGCCCAACGTGCCGCTGGAGAAGCCGCTCGGCGAGCGCGGGGTGAACGTGTCGGAGACCCTGCGCCGGACCGCGCGCGAGCTGATCGACCGCCTGCCGGCGCTCGAGCTGCCGGCCGCGATCGCGTACATGCAATATCTCCAGGAGCGCATGCCCTCGGTGATCGAGCCCACCCCGTGAGCCGCCGGCGCGCTCGCCTCGTTGCCTCGCGGCCCGGCACGACATGACCGAAGAGACAGGTCGAAGCTTCAAGCGCTTCATCGGCGTCAACCTCGGGGGCGGCCGCGGGAAGACCACCGCGGTCGCTCGCCTCGAGCGGGCGGGGCGGGGCGTCAACCTCGTCGAGGCCCGCATGCGCCACGGCCACCGCGGCGGCGGCGAGGACAGCCACGACGACAGCGGCGACCCGCTGTTCCGCGACGAGGTGCTGGTCGCCTATCTGCTGCGCCACCTCGACGACGAGACCGTGGTCGCGATCAACGCGCCGCTGACCTTGCCGCCGTGCATCCGCTGCCCGCTGCCCTGCCCGGGCGTGCCGGCGTGCACGGTGCCGGTGGTCGCGTGGATGCGCAAGCACGCGCCCGCGCTGTCGGTCCATCGCGGCCGCAGCGACCGCGGCAAGCCGGCGGTGACGCCGTATACGCAGCGCGCCTCCGACCTGCTGCTGACGCACGCGGGGCTCCAGCCGCGGGAGTCGCTGGGGCAGGGGATGGGCCCGCTGGCCGCGCGGGCGGCCTACCTGCGCCACGCCCTCTCGCCGCACCTGCGTCTCCACGACAACTTGATCGAGGTGCACCCGCCAGCGACGATCATCCGCCTGTTCGGCGCGGCGGTGGAGCGTCGACTCGGGCGCGGTCCCGCCGACGAGGTCGCGGCCCAGCGGCGAAAGATCTTCGTCGGTCTCGGCGAGAAGCTGCGCTTCGATTATGTGTGGCCGGAGATCGTGGTCCGAAGCCCCCATATCTTCGAGGCCGTGCTCTCGGCGTTTACGGCGTTCTTGTGGTCGACCCAGGCCTGGCAAGGCCCGGCCGACCTGCTGCCGCCGCCACCCGCCGAGCCCGCGATCGTCCGCGACCCGCTGACGCCCGCGCTCGCCGAATTCGGCGCCCTCTGGCTCGAGGACGGATGGATCTGGGTCCCTCCGGTGCAAACACGCCCTGAACCGCTCGCCGGGTCCGTGTGATTGAGCACGGACAATTCCCCAGACCGACCCCCATCGCAGGCCGTTCAGGCGCCCCGTGAACTCGTCGCGCCCGCCCTGCTGTCCACCCGCGCGCGCCCCCGGCTGGCGCTCCGCGAGCCCCCATCGGCGGCTTGCCTGCGGTGCGGCCCCGGGTGCAAAGTGGAGCCTCCCTCGCCATGGCTGATCCGGGCAATCCATCCGAGTTCTCCCCAGCGGAGCTCGACCGCCTCGAAGACGCCCTCGAGCAGTGGACCGGTGACGCGTTCGATCATCCTGTCCCCGAGGACAGCTCGCTGCCCGCGCCGTTGCGCGCCCGGCTCGCCGATTATCGCGATGTCCTGGCCCTGAGCCGCGAGGCGCTGGCGCTCGAAGACGTGCCCGAGGACCTGCTCACCAGCGTGCTCGCCGAGGCCCATGCGAGCGCCGCGTCCGCCCCGCTGACCACCCCGCGGCCCGACCCGACCAGGCCCGGCCTGTGGGCGCGCCTGCGTCGCTCGTTGCTGCTGCCCGGGGTCGCGCTCGCCGGCTCGACCGTGATGTTGCTGTGGCTGGTGCAGCCGCCCGACCAGGCGGATGAGCTGGTCGCCGAGCGCGGCGCACCAGGCGGCACCCAGGCGCCCACGGACGTGGCGCCGGCGCCCGCACGCCTGGCCCCCGGCGATGGCCCGGCCCCCGCTGGACCGTCGCCCGCCGAGGCCGCGCCGGCCCCGGCACCTCCGCCGTCATCGGACGCGCCCGGCCGCGTCGACGAGGCCCTCAAGCTCGATGCTCGGGCCGCCGCGGACGCGAGCCCCGCAGCGACGGCGCCGGACGTCGACCACAAGGCGGCCGGATCGAAGGCCGAGTTGAAGGCCCCGAGCAAGCGCCACAGCAAGGAAGAGGCCGCCGACCTCGAGATCGAGGTGCTGCCAGGGCTCGACGATGCGCCGACCCAGGACGCCGACAAGGAGGCCCTGCGAGACACCCTCGAGCAGGCGGACAGCCATCGCCGTGGCGGTCGCTGCGAGGCCGCCATGGCGCTCTACGAGCAGGCGTTCACGATGAGCGGCCCGGCCGACGAGCGAGCCCGTGCGCGCGCCGGCTACGGGCTGTGCGTGTCCAGCCAGGGCGACGACGGCAAGGCCGACAAGTACTTCGAGTATGCGACGCGGCTCTCGCCCGGCGTCGCCGGCTGGATCGCCCGCGAGCGGGGCGAGGGCGCGTACAGCAAGAAGTCCAAGGTCAGCAAGCCGAGCCCCGCGAAGTCGAAGTTGCCGACGGCCGAGCCGTTCAAGTGAGCCGTCGCCGCGGCAGCCAGCCGCCGCGCGGGCTAGTCGATGTCGACGCCGAAGCTGACGACGATGGCGGGCCCATCGAAGGCCGGGAAGCGGTGCTCGAACACCGCCTTGCGCGCGCAGGGCACGATCCCCCAGACCCGCAGGCTCGCGGGTGCGCTCACCGACACGCTCTCGACCTTGCCGGCGGGCAGGATGCGCAGCTTGAACTTGAGGCTGCCGGCCCCGATCTCGCCGTAGCGGCTGGCGGTCGTCACGCAGGACTCGATCGCGGGGTTGACCCGCGCGAAGTGCTGGTCGAGCACGGCCTCGGAGAGCCGCTCGCTGCCCGCCTTCATGTCGAGGGCCTGCGCCTCCGCGGCGCTGAACTCGGGGATCCTTCGATCGTCGACGGCGACGAAGGGCGGCAGGGGCTCGTCGCCCGCGGCGTCGCCCGGCGTGGCCTCACCCGCGGACGCAGCACCCGCAGCGCCCCGGCGGCCGCGCTTGCCCCGGCGGCCGCGCTTGGTCGGGGCCTCGGCGGCCGGGGCGGCCTCGGCGATCGCCTGGCAACGGTCCGCGACGCACTCGGTGCCCGGCCCGCAGCGCCCATCACAAGCCGCGGGGGTCGGCGCTTCGCTGCAGGCCACCAGGCCCAGGCCGAGGCCCAAGCCGAGGCCCAGGCCCGGCCGCATGAGCGACGCGAGCACGCCCGTGGGTAACGCGGGCGGCGCGGGCCTGTCAAGCGCGCCCGGCCCCGTCGCTCGCTCGCTCGCTGACCGACCCTGGCGGCGCGCACGGGGTTTCTCGCGTCGTCGGACGTTGCAGGCGCGGCGGGCTCGTGGCAGCGTCCGCGCGTGTCTGCCCCGCAAAGGACCCCGGCGATCCTCGAGACCTTCGTCAACCCCCGGCCCGGCCGGAGCTACGAGATCCGCTTCGAGTGCCCCGAATTCACCTGCTTGTGCCCCAAGACCGGCCAGCCTGACTTTGCGACCATTCGCATCCGCTACACCCCGGGGCAGCGCTGCGTCGAGTTGAAGAGCCTCAAGCTCTACCTGTGGTCGTACCGCGACCAGGGGACCTTCCATGAGGCGGTGACCAACCAGATCCTCGACGACCTGGTCGCGGCCGTCGATCCGCTGCGCATGACCGTCGAGGGCGATTTCTACGTCCGCGGAGGGATCCGCACCGTCGTCGAGGCGCAGCACCCCTGAAGCTGCTCGCGGGCGCCGCGGGTGTGATATCGTGCGCGCCGCAGACGGGTCGGCCGCGTGAGCTGCGCCCCTGCACGGAGATCGCCATGCCACTGCTGCCGAGCCTCGCGGGCGCCCTGCTCGCGCTCCTCTTCGACGGGCCCTTCAACTACGAGTTCTCGCGTCAGACCGATGAGAAGGGCGAGGCCCACCTCATCCTGGTCGCCAACGAGAACCTCCCCGCGATGGAGGTCACCATCGTCGGCGACCGCCAGAAGATCAAGCGGCAGCTCCCGCCGCTCAAGGCCGGCAGCAAGCACAAGATCCTGTGGATGCAGAACTCGCCGAACGCCGCCTACGACGTTAAGATCGTCGCCGGCTCGGCCGAGGCCGACGTCTCCTTCGAGGTCGCGCGCGCGACCGGCAGGGCCGCCAACGGCGAGGTCGGCAAGATCACCGCGCTGTCGAGCGCCGAGGACCTGGTCTTCAAGCGCCAGGCCATCTACAGCACCTCCTTCGACGTCGTCGGCTACAAGTTCGAGGTCTACAACACCGACGGCGACGTGTTCCACACCGACAACGGCAGCGCCGGGCAGTTCAAGGCCGGCGAGCGCATCACCCTCAAGTGGGACAGGGGCGACGACGTGTTCCTCGTGAAGGCCCACTTCGAGGGCGCGCAGGGCCAGTTCGCCGACCACATCCTCGCGCCCATGGCGATCGAGATCCCGCACACCGAGATCGTCTTCGACAGCGGCAAGGCGATCATCAAGGGCGAACAGACGCCGATGCTCGACGAGGCCGCCGCGGTGGCGATGAACAAGCTGCTCGCGGTCGAGAACGCCAAGGCGGCCGTCGGCAACGCGCTGGACGGCGACGCGTACATCCCCAAGCTGTTCATCAGCGGCTACACCGACACGGTCGGCAAGCCCGGCGAGAACCAGAAGCTCTCGGAGCAGCGCGCCAAGGCGATCGCCGAGTACTTCCACAGCAAGGGCGTGTGGTCGGAGATCTACTTCACCGGCATGGGCGAGAAGGGCCTCAAGGTCCAGACCGGCGACAGCGTCGACGAGGAGAAGAACCGCCGCGCCCTCTATGTCATCAGCTTTCAGCCGCCGACCGGCGCCGTCTTCCCCTCCGCCGGCGCCTGGAAGCGGTCCGCCAACGCCCGCGCGCGCCCGAAGGAGATCCCGCCGTACCCGCCCAAGTGGCGCGAGTACGAGGAGAACAAGCGCAACGCTCGCAGCGGCGGTAGCAGCGGCAGCGGCGGCCAGGACAGCGGCAGCGGCAGCGGCAGCGACAGCGGCAGCGGTGACACCACCGGCTCCACGGACCGCACGGACGACACCGACGGCGTCAGCAGCAGCCGTCGAGCCGGCCTCGGCGAGGGCGGCGGCTCCAGCGAGCCCTACTTCGGCAGCGCCGAGGGCCCGCCCGCCGTCGAGGGCGAACCCGGCGCGACCAAGAAGGGCTGCAGCGTCCAGCCGACCGAGCTGCCCGGCGCGCTCGTCGTCCTGCTCGCGGGCATGCTCGGCCTGCCTCGCCGCCGCCGCCGCTGAGCCTACCGTCGCCGAGCCCACCTCGGCGGCGCCGCTCAACCCTCGCCGGTGTCCTCACCGTCCCAATAGTCGGTGCGGGTAGCGAGCGGCACGAAGCCCTCGAGGAACCGCGCCGCCTTGGGCCCGCCCGGGGCCGCGCCCGCGAACACACCGATCTTGTTCGAGTCGGGGTAGACGCTGATGTCGGTCGTCAGCATCGTCGACACGCAGAGGTACCGCAGCGGCGCGTCGGAGTCGTTGATCGTCTGGTGCGCGGAGTCGGGGCCGGCGGGCAGGGCGACATAGTCGCCGGCGCGGACCTCGATCTCGACCTCGCCCAGGCGCACCAGGCCGCGACCCTCGAGGATGTACAGGCCCTCCTCGTTGGCCGCGTGATAGTGACGCGGCCACGCGCGCGCGCCCGGGGGCAGCTCCATGAAGCTGACGCCGAGCTGCTGCGCCCCCGCGGCGGCGCCGAGCTGCTTGCGCATGAAGGCGAAGCGAGGGCCCTTGCCGCCGATGCTTGCGGGGAGCTCGTCGAGGTTGACCACCTGCTGGTGGCGGCGAGGCGCGTCGACGGTGTCGGTCATGCGCGAACGCTAGCCGCGGCCCGGGCTTTCGTCCATGCCGGCATCGGGCTAGCCTGACCCGATGTCGCTCGAGCAGATCTTCGACCTCGCCAACGGCTTCGCGCTGCTCGGCTGGCTGCTGCTGGCCTTCGCCCCGCGCTGGCGCTTCACTCACGCCGCGGTGGTCTCCGGCGCGATGACCCTGGTGCTCGCCGGTCTGTATGCCGCGCTGATGCTGCGCTTCCACGGCGCCGCCGAGGGCGGCTTCGGCTCGCTGCCCGAGGTCGTCAAGTTGTTTCGTGAGCCGGCGATCGTGCTGGCCGGGTGGGTGCACTACCTCGCCTTCGACCTGTTCATCGGCGGCTGGGAGCTGCGCGACGCCCAGCGGCGCGGCGTCCCGCATCTGCTGGTGTTGCCCTGCCTCGGCCTGACCCTGATGTTCGGACCCCTCGGGCTGCTGGTCTACTTCGGGGTCCGGCGGTTGTTCGGTCGGGAGCCGCTCGGCGGCTGATCCGGCGCCGGCCGGCACTCGAAGGTCACCGCGCTCGCGGACGCGCTGGTCCTCCAGCGCATGGGCGCGGCGATCCTCTGCGACGCCTTCGCGCTCGCGGCGGCGTGGTCCTGCTCGCGCTGTTTTGATTCGTGGCCCTCGTCGTCGCGCTGCTGCTCGCGCTCGGCGCTCACCGCTCACTGTCGCTTTGATCGGGCTCGCGTCCGCACCACGCGGTCGATCGTCCGATCGCCGCCACCCTTGATCCGCGGCGGTGATCGTGGTCCCATAGCGCCATGGATAGCGTTCGGCCTGGTGTAATTCGTGGATGGATCTTGCTCGCTGCGACCCTCACGGGCTGCGGCGAAGACGGCGCGCCCAGCAGCGCGTCCGAGGATAGTGCCAGTGGGACCCAGGGATCGAGCGGCGCCGGTCAGACCACCGCCGAGCTCCCTACCACCACCGGGGCCCCGACCACCTCCGCGACCACCTCGGGCGGCACCGTCGACAGCATCTCCGGCACCACCGACGGCACCGCCACGGGCACCGCCACGGGCACCGCCACGGACACCGCCACGGACACCGCCACGACCGAGGGTGCGAGCGAGACCGCCGGCGTCTCCGCGACCGAGACCGGCGGCAGCGCGTCGAGCTCCGGCGACAGCACGACCGGAGACCCCGAGCAGTGCGTGGGCGGCACCCTCTGCGGTCAGATCGCCGAGTGCTGCCCGGCGGGCAACGAGTGCATCGACGACGCCTGCCTCCCCGAGTGCGCGAGCGAGGTCCGCTGCGGCCCGAAGCTCGAGACCTGCTGCGAGCTCGGCGAGGTCTGTTCGGGCGCCGCCTGCGTGCTGCCGGGCCTCGACTGCCTCGACTCCTACGACTGCGCGCCCGGCGAGTACTGCGAGCAGACCCTGCAGAAGTGCCTGCCGCAGCCGGACCCGCTGACCTGCGAGCTGGTCCCCGACTTCGACACGCTCAGCGCGGTGCCGGAGTGGTCGTGGACCGTCCACGAGGTCATCTCGAGCCCGGCGGTCGCGGACCTCGACGGCGACGGCGTCCCGGAGGTCGCGGTCAACACCACCAAGTACAAGGTCAACGACTTCACGATCGGGGCGATCTTCGTGCTCGACGGCAAGACCGGGCTCGAGAAGTTCCACATCGAGCACGTCCCCGCCGACAAGACCTTCGGCTCGCACGGTCGCACCACCCTGGCGGTCGGCGACGTCAGCGGCGACGGCCTGCCGGACATCGTCTACGCCGGCCGCGAGGCCGCGGGCAAGAGCCCGATCCACGCGATCGACCACAAGGGCGTGCTGCTGTGGACCTCGCACCTCGCCAACAACGCGGCGGCGACCACCGCGATCGCCAACGGCGGCGCGACCCTGGCCAACTTCGACGACGACCCGATGGCCGAGGTCGTCTTCGGCGCGACGCTGATCGATCACGACGGCGTGATGGTGTGGAACCAGGGCGGCAACGGCGGGGTCTTCGGCTCGCCCGCGGGCTATCCCGGCGGGATCTCGGCGGTCGCCGATGTCGACGGTGACGGCCTGCCGGACATCGTCACCGGCAAGCAGGCGTGGAAGGTCGTGTACACGCCCGGTAACCCGCCCTCGTTCAAGGTCAGCGAGATGTGGAACAACGCCGATGGCACCGATGGCTGGCCGGCGATCGCCGACCTCGACCAGAACGGCACGCCCGAGGTCGTGCTGGCCGCATCGGGCCTCGTGCGCGTGCTCGACGGCGCGACCGGCAAGCTGTGGTGCGGCGTCGACCCGACCGGCGTCGCCTGCGACAAGGACGCGGCGCTGCGCACCAAGCCGCTGGCGATCCCCGGCGGCGGGCTCGGCGGGCCGCCGACCATCGCCGACTTCGACGGCGACGGTCGCCCGGAGATCGCGGTCGCGGCCGCCGCGGCCTACACCGTCTTCGACCTCAACCGCGCCGGCGAAGAGATCGTCAAGCCGATGGCCGACGCGGTCCCCAAGGCCGGCGCGATCTATCGCCGCTGGTCCGCGGTCACGCAGGATCAGTCCTCCAACGTCACCGGCTCCTCGGTCTTCGACTTCCAGGGCGACGGCGCGGCCGAGGTCACCTACAACGACGAGTGCTACGCGCGCGTCTACTCCGGCAGCACCGGCCAGGTCCTGCTCAAGATCGAGAACTCGAGCTCGACGATCCACGAGTACCCGCTGGTCGTCGACGCCGACGCGGACGGAAACTCGGAGATCCTGATGGTCGCCAACGCCGTCGGCACCTGCACCGCGCCCGGCTACAAGCAGCGCAAGGGCGTGTTCCTGTACGGCGACACCAAGGACCAGTGGGTGCCGACCCGCCGGGTCTGGACGCAGCACACCTATCACGTCAGCAACGCCACCTCGGCCGGCAACGTCCCCGACAGCGAGATCGACAACTGGAAGAACCCCGAGCTCAACAACTACCGCCAGAACGTCCAGGGCGAGGGTGTCTTCAACGCGCCCGACCTCACCGTGCAGCTCTCGATCGGCCTCATGAACTGCCCCGACCAGCTCGAGCTGATCGCCACCGTCCGCAACGAGGGCGCGCTCGGCGTCCCGTCCGGCATCGCCGTCGACTTCTACGCCGGTCAGGACGCCACCGGCGTGCTGCTCGGCTCCGATGTCACGATGAAGGCGCTGCTCCCCGGCGGCTCCACCAAGGTCAAGCTGCTGGTCCCCGCCCCGCCCGGGGCCGAATCTCAGGACTACTTCGTCGAGGTCGACTCGGCGAGCAAGGGCGACGGCGCGGTCCTCGAGTGCAACGAGGACAACAACGACGGCCTGACGACCATGGCCCGCTGCCCCGCGCCGGGCTGAGCCGGGCGCCTCCCCCGCGTCGCAGCGCCGCCGGCGGGCCCTTCGGGCCGCGCCTGCCTCCCAGGCGCGTCGATCAAAAAACGCCCGGTGCGGTTGCGCGCCCCGCTCGTTGGTCCATAGACGAATGCGAGCCGCCGCATGGACCCCATCGAACGCCACAGTCTACCCGCCATGCTCGACATGGTCGTGCTCTCGCGCCTGCGCTGGGACCCCGTCTATCGGCGGCCGCAGCACCTGATGAGCCGCTGCGCCCGGCGCCGGCGGGTGTTCTTCTGCGAGCCGCCGGTCATCCACGACGAGCGCGGCCTCACGCCGTGGCTCGCGGTCTCGCCGCGCGCGCCCAACCTCTGGGTCTGCGCGCCGCAGCTGCCGGCCGGGCTCTCGCAGCTCGCGGCGGAGCAGGTGCAGCAGCGACTGCTCGATCGCCTGCTCGCCGAGCACCAGCTGCGTCGCTTCGTCGTCTGGTACGACTCGCCGATGCCGCTGGGCTTCACCCGGCACCTGCGGCCCGCGGCGACCGTCTACGACTGCATCGACGAGCTCTCGGCCCGCGCCGGGGCCTCGCCGCTGCTGCCCGAGCGGGAGCGCGAGCTGTTCACCCGCGCCGATCTGGTGTTCACCGGCGGCGAGAGCCTGTGGGAGGCCAAGCGCGGGCAGCACTCGCGCGTGCACGCCTTCCCGAGCGGCGTCGACGCGGCGCACTTCGGACGGGCCCGCGCGGGCGCCGGCCCCGGGCTGGCCGCGCCGCTGGATCAGGCCGACATCGCGGCGCCGCGGCTCGGCTACTTCGGCGTGATCGACGAGCGCATGGACCTGGCGCTGCTCGCCGGCCTCGCCGATGCGCGCCCCGACTGGCAGATCGTGATGGTCGGGCCGGTCGTCGAGATCGACCCCTTGAGCCTGCCGCGGCGCGCCAACATCCGCTACCTCGGCCGCAAGCACTATCAGGACCTGCCGGCCTACATCGCCGGTTGGGACGTCGCGCTGGTGCCCTTCGCCCGCGACGCCGCGACGCGCTTCATCAGCCCGAGCAAGATCCCCGAGTACCTCGCCGCCGGCAAGCCCGTGGTCTCGACCTCGATCCACGACGTCGTCGAGCCCTACGGCAACCTCGGGCTGGTGGCCATCGCCGACGGCGTCGAGGCCCAGGTCGCCGCGATCGCCGACGAGCTCACGCGCCGCGACCGGGACCGCTGGCTCGCCGATGTCGACGTCGTCCTGGCCGGCTACTCCTGGGACGCGACCTGGGAGGGGATGCAGCGGCTGATCGCTGGCGTCGTCCGCGGCCCGTCGGTCCGCGTCGGCATGGCCCGGGCCCACGCCGGCGTCTGAGCCCCTGGCTTGTTCGACGCGCTTGCGCGTCAGTTCAGCAGGTGCGAGCCTCTGCCCCCCCGAGGTTTGTGATTGCCGCCGAAGGTCCACACCGCGCCGCGTGACATCATCGTCATCGGTGCGTCCGCCGGCGGCCTCGCCGTCCTCTGTGCGCTGATGGGCGGCCTCCCGGTGGGCTTCCCCGCGTCGATCTTCGTGGTCGTCCACACCTCGGCCGACAACCCCGGGGTGCTGCCGCAGATCCTCGCCCGCGCCGGCCCGCTCCCGGCCGCCTTCGCCCGCGACGGCGAGCGGATCGAGCGCGGCCGCATCTACGTCGCCGGGCCCGATCACCACCTGCTGGTCGAGCGCGGCTACCTCCGCGTCAGCCGGGGGCCCAAGGAGAACGGCTTTCGTCCGGCGATCGATCCGCTGTTTCGCACCGCGGCCCGCAACTATGGCCCGCGCACCATCGGCCTCGTGCTCTCGGGCGCGCTCAACGACGGCACCCACGGGCTCTCCCAGATCGTCGAGGCCGGCGGCGTCGCCCTCGCACAGGACCCGCAAGAGGCCCTGATGCCGAGCATGCCGCTCAGCGCGATCCAAAACGTCGAGGTCCGGCGCGTGCTCCGCAGCGCCGAGATGGCCGGCGTGCTCGCCGACCTCGTGCGCGAGCAGGTCGAAGACCCGCACGGCGATGACCCGCCGGTCCTCGACATCGCCGAGGTCGGCGACAGCCTGCGACACCACGCGCCCACGGGCGAGGCCTCCGGCTACACCTGCCCCGACTGCGGCGGCGCGCTGTGGCAGCTGGCCGACCACGGCCCGCTGCTCCGCTTCCGCTGCCACGTCGGCCATGCCTTCACCGCCGAGACCCTGATCGCCAGGCAGGAGTCCCACCTCGAGTCGGCGATGTGGAGCACGCTCCGGGCGCTCGAGGAGCACGTGGTCCTGTGCGGACGCATGGCCGAACGCGCCGCCGCCAAGGGCTCCGCGGACCTCGCCAATCGGTACCGCCGGGCCGCCGAGGAGGGCGCGCAGCGGGCTGCGGTGATCCGCGAGGTGCTCGACCAGCCGCTCATTCGCGCCGCTCAGCCGGCCGACGCCGACGCGCTCCAGCAGACGCACTCCGCCGAGGCCGCGCCGAGCCAGCCGACCTCCGCCCCGATCAGGACCGCCAAGCAGCGATGACCCGCGACACGCCGCCTCCTATCACCCCCACACCGTCCACCGCGGCGCCGTCCCCTGAGTCATCGGGGGCATCGGAGCCATCGACGCCCGCACCGCCGCCAGCGGAGGCCCTCGCGGGCGATGATGAGGCCAGGCGCTCATCGACGCCCTGGCCGCGCTTCCCGGTCGTCGGCCTCGGTGGCGGCGCCGGGGCGAAGCGAGCGCTGCTCGAGCTCTTCGATGGTCTCGGCGCCGGCCTCGGGCTGGCGTTCGTGTTCGTGCCGGGTCGGGGGGAGCCCGAGGTCGGGCCGGCGACGCTGGCCGCGGAGCTGGCCGCCCGCACGCCGATGCGGATCGTCGAGGTCCTCGCGCCGACGCGCATCGAGCCGGACCACGTGTATCTGCTCGCGCCGGGCGCCCTGCTCGACGTCAAGGACTGGACCCTGTGTCCTTCGCCGGGCGTCGCGCCGGGCCCCGATCAGCCGGACCCGCAGCCCCCGATCGACGGCTTCTTCGGCGCCCTCGCCCGCGACATCGACAGCAGCGCGCTCGGCGTGCTGCTCTCGGGCGCGGGCTCCGACGGGGTGATCGGCCTGCGCGAGATCAAGGGCGTGGGCGGCATCACCATCGCCCAGGAGCCTGCGAGCGCCGCCAACGAGGGCATGCCGCGCGCCGCGATCGCCAGCGGCGCCGTCGACCTCGTGCTCCCGCCCGCGCGCATCGCCGAGGAGCTGCAGCGCCTCGGCAAGCACCCCTACGTCCGTCAGCCCGTGCGCCCGAGCAGCGAGGACCTGGTGATCCACCCCGATCAGCTGGCCCGCATCTTCGCGCTGCTACGCAGCGCCAGCAGCGTCGACTTCACCCACTACAAGTCGCCGACGATCCGCCGCCGCCTGCAGCGACGCATGGTGCTGCACCGGCTGGACAGCGTCGAGCAGTACATCCGCTACATGCGCGAGAACCCGGACGAGGTCACGCGCCTGTATCAGGACCTGCTGATCCACGTCACCCGCTTCTTTCGCGACCCGGAGTCGTTCAAGGCGCTGGCCGCCGAGGTCTTCCCCGCGCTGATCGAGAAGCACCGCGGCGGCCAGCCGATCCGGATCTGGCTGCCGGGCTGCTCGACCGGCGAGGAGGCCTACTCGGTTGCGATCGCCTTCCTCGAGCACCTCGGCGACGATCACGGCGCGGTCACGGTCCAGATCTTCGCCACCGACGTGAGCGAGACCTCGATCGAGCAGGCGCGCAACGGCCTGTACCCGGAGAGCATCACCGCCGACCTCTCGCCCGAGCGCCTGCGCCGGTTCTTCACCCGCAGCGACGGCTCATACCGGATCCACAAGGTGGTCCGCGATCTGTGCGTGTTCGCCCGGCAAGATGTCACCCGCGACCCGCCGTTTAGCAAGCTCGACCTGATCGTCTGCCGCAACGTGCTCATCTACATGGGCCCGGTGCTGCAGCGCAAGCTGATGACCGTGTTCCACTACGCGCTCAAGACCTCGGGCTTCCTGATGCTCGGCGGGGCCGAGACGGTCGGCGCCCAGGGCGAGCTGTTCACCGTCATCGACAAGAAGGCCCGCATCTACGTCAAGAAGCTCTGCGACTCGCCCGCGAGCCTGCAGATCCCCGTCGATTATCACCCCGGCCGCCTCCCGAGCCCCGGCCCGCGGCCCGTCGAGACCTACGCCGCAGGCGGCCTCCAGGCCGAGGTCAACCGCCAGATCCTCGACCGCTACGGCCCGCCCGGCGTCGTCGTCGACGACGACTTTCAGATCACCCAGTTTCGCGGCAAGACCGGCGCCTTCCTCGAGCCCGCGCCCGGCGAGGCCTCCCTCAGCCTGAACCTGCTGAAGATGGCCCGCGACGGCCTGCTGCACGGGCTGCGCACCGCCCTCTACAGCGCGCGCAAGTCCGACAAGCCGGTCCGCAGGGAGGGCGTGCGCGTGCACTCGCACGGCCAGGTCCACGACGTCGACCTGCAGGTCATCCCCCTGCAGCTGCCCGGCGAGCGCCGCCACTACCTGGTGCTCTTCGAGGAGGCGGCGGCGCGGCCCGAGGAGGGCGACGCCGGCCCGGGCGCTGGCCCGGGCTCCAGCGACGACGAGCAGCTCCGGCAGCTGCAGGACGAGCTGGCCGCCAGCCGCGAGTACCTGCAGTCGATCATTCAGGACCTCGAGGCCGCGAACGAGGAGCTGCAATCGGCGAACGAGGAGATCCTCTCGAGCAACGAGGAGCTGCAGAGCACCAACGAGGAGCTCGACACCGCGAAGGAGGAGCTGCAGAGCACCAACGAGGAGCTCAACACCGTCAACGAGGAGCTGCACGGCCGCAACGACGAGCTGAGCCGGGTCAACAGCGACCTCCTCAACCTGCTCGGCTGCGTCGAGATCGCGATCGTCATCGTCGGCTCCGACCTCAGCATCCGCCGCTTCACGCCGATGGCCGAGAAGGTCCTGAACCTGATCCCTACCGACATCGGTCGACCC
>Ga0209480_10001634_pt1 | contig 16178 bp, 15 predicted proteins | sample JI61114C2DNA_FD_187501 | JGI IMG/M metagenome (GOLD analysis project Ga0209480, IMG submission 187501) | Wastewater effluent complex algal communities from Wisconsin, to seasonally profile nutrient transformation and Carbon sequestration -... | ecosystem: Engineered > WWTP > Effluent > Algae...
GGTACCGGCAGCGATACCGCCCCGGCCTGGAGCCCGGACGGCAGCCGCATCGCCTTCACCAGCAAGCGCTTTGATGACGAAGCTGCGGCGCTCTACCTGATCCCGGTCGCCGGTGGCGAGGCCGAGAAGCTGGTGGAATTGCCGATGGGTATTTCCGTGCCCGCCTGGCTGCCGGACGGCAAGGGCATCGTCTTCGCCACCCAGGTGATCCCCGACCTGGCCGGCAGTTTCGCCAGGGCCGACCTCGCGGCGATGAAGAAGGAAGCCAAGCGCCGCAAGGACGCGAAGATGACGGCCTACGTCACCGAGTACCGCCAGTACCGCTTCTTCGACCGGAACCTGACCGACAACCTCGCCCATCGGCTGCTGAAGGTCGATGTGGCCAGCAAGGCGTTGACCGACCTCACCCCGAACTACGACCGCCTGTTCTCGCCCTCCGGCGAGGTGCGCTTCGACATTTCGCCGGATGGCCACCACGTCGCGCTGGCGCTCAATTCCATCCCGCCGCCCTACGCCGAGCAACCCAACACCGACATCGTGCTGCTGCCGACCGATGGCAGCGGCACCTTCACCAACCTCACCACCGGCAATCGCTACGGCGACGACTATCCGCGCTTCGCCCCCGACGGCCGTTCGGTGCTGTACACCCGCGTCGCCAGCGCCAACGCGCAAGGCGAGTTGCGTCGGCTGTGGCGGGTGTCGCTGGCCGAGCGCAAGGCGATGCCGCTCACGACGGGCATCGACCTGAGCATCGACGACGTCGCGTTCTCGGCGGATGGCCGCCAGCTGTGGCTGCAGGCCGAGGACAGCGGCCTGGTGCCGGTGTTCGCGATGGATGCCGACGGCGGCGCGGTGCGCAAGATCGTCGGCAACGGCAGCAATACCGAGCTGGACAGTGCCGCAGGCCAGCTGGTGTTCCTGGGCGAGACCACGAGCCGCGCGGCGGAAGTCTTCGCCCTGGATGCCAGCGGCAAGCCGCGCCAGCTCACCCACTTCAACGATGCGCTGTTCGCCGGGCTGGACCTGGGCAAGGTGGAATCGCACACCTTCCCGGGCGCCGGTGGCGACACCGTGCAGGCATGGGTGGTCTATCCGCCCGGCTTCGATCCCGGGAAAAAGTACCCGCTGGTGCAACTGCTGCATGGCGGCCCGCACACGATGGTGCGCGATGCCTTCAGCCCGCGCTGGAACAGCCACGTATTCGCCAGCCCCGGCTACATCGTCGCCTCGGTCAACCGCCATGGCTCCACCGGTTTCGGCGAGGCCTACGCACGCAGCATCAACGGCGCCTGGGGCGACAAGCCGACGGAGGACGTGCTCAAGGCCAACGACTATCTGTTCGCGACGATCCCGGCCATCGACCGCAACAACGTGGCAGCGGCTGGCGCGAGTTACGGCGGCTATCTCGCGACCTGGCTGCTGGGCCACACCAAGGCGTTCAAGGCCCTGGTCAACCATGCCGGCGTCAGCGACTTCATGGGCCAATACGGCGCGGATACCACGACGTACGGGTTCACCAAGGAAGTGCTCGGTGGCACGCCCTGGGACAGCCCCGAGGCCATGCAGCGCAACAATCCGGTGGCCTATGCCGCGAATTTCTCCACGCCGATGCTGATCACCCACGGCGAGAAGGACTACCGCGTGCCCTACGGCCAAGGGATCGCCCTGTACGGCATCCTGCAGACCATGCGGGTGCCGTCGCGGCTGGTGGTGTTCCCGGACGAGAACCACTGGATCCTGTCGCCGCAGAATTCCATTTACTGGAACTACGAAGTGCAGGCGTGGCTGGCGCGCTACATCGGCGGCAAGCCGATGGCGAAACCGGAATTCAAGCCAGCGGAGTGAACGGCCAGCCGCGCGTCACTGACCGCCTTTTCAGCCGCGCAGCAACCACAACGAGACCAGCCCGAGCGCCAGCACGATCGCGCCGATGCGCCGGACGTGTTCGTCCGGCATCTGCTGCAATTGCTCGACGGCGCGTTTCCAGGCACCCGGTGCAGCGAACAGGACCAGCCCTTCCAGCACGGCGACCAGGCACAACGCCGCCCAAAGGTCGGCCACGGGTCAGCGGTCGCTGCGCATGTACTGCAGGAACGGGTCGTCGCGCTCCAGCACGATCACGTTGTCGCCGCTCGAGAACGACTTGCGGTAGGCCTCCAGGCTGCGCTGGAAGGCGAAGAACGCGGGATCGCGGTTCGCCGCTTCGGCATATAGCCGGGTCGCCTCGGCATCGCCCTCGCCGCGCAGGGTCTGCGCGTCGCGCTCGGCCTCGGCCAGGATCACCGCGCGGTCGCGGTCGGCCTTCGCACGGATCTGGTTGGCTTGCTCCTCGCCCTCGGCGCGCAAGCGGCTGGCGACCTGCTGGCGTTGTGCGCGCATGCGGCTGTAGACGTCGCCGATCACCCGGCTGTCGGTGGGCAGGTCGATCTGCTTGATGCGCAGGTCGACGATGCGCACGCCCATGTTCCTGGCGCCGAGATTGATGTTCTCGAGCTGCTTGCCGATCACGTCGGCACGGCTGCCGGAGACCACTTGCTGCAAGGTGCGCGTGTTGATCTCGTTGCGCAGCGCGTCCTTGATGATCGGGGCCAGGCGCGCGGACGCAGCATCCTCGTCACCACCGGTGGCGCGGTAGAACGCGCGCACGTCCTCGATCCGCCCGATCGCGAAGAAGTCGACGCTGACGTCCTTGCGCTCGGACGTCAGGTAGCGCTCGGCCGGAGCGGCCAGCACCTGCAGGCGGCGGTCGAAGCGACGCAGGCTCTCCACCAGCGGCAGCTTGAAGTGCAGGCCCGGCTCGAGGTCGGCGCGCACCACCTTGCCGAACTTGAGGACCAGCGCGGTCTGGCCTTCGGGGATCACAAACATCGAGCTCGCGACCAGCAGCAGCGCAGCGACGATGGCGGACATCCAGCTGGAGAATTTCATCGCACGACCTCCTCGCGACCCGCGGCACGGCCGCTACGCACGCTCCGCGCGGGCTCCGCGGTGGCTTCCACCGTCGGCGAAATCAGTTCCGGCGCCAATGTCGCGGGCGGCGCCGTGGTCGCGCCGGCCGGGGCCTTGCCGCCGTGCATCGGCACGTAGATCAGCTGGCGGCCGTCGCCACCAACTACAGTGCGATTCTCGGCCAGCACCTGTTGCACGGTATCCAGCCACAGGCGCTTGCGGGTCACGTCCGGCGCGGCCTTGTACTGCTCGACCAGCAGGCTGAAGCGCGTCGCGTCGCCGGTCGCACGCGCGATCGCCGCGGTCTTGTAGCCCTCGGACACCGTGCGCGTGCGAGCGGCTTCACCGCGCGCCACCGGCACCACCTTGGCGGCATACGCGATCGCCTCGCTGGTGACCCGGTCCTTGTCCTGCTGCGCGCTGTTGACGTCATCGAAGGCCGGCTTCACTTCCTCGGGCGGTCGCGCGTTGGGCAGGTTGAGCTCGGTCACGTTCAGGCCCGTCCCGTAGGTCGCCAGCGACTTCTGCAACTGGTCGCGGGCGGTCACCGCCAGCGCGTTGCGCGCGCCGAGCACCGTGTCCAGGTCGGCGCGCCCGACCTGTTCGCGCACCGTGCTGAGCGCGGCCTGCTTGAGCACGTCGTCGGCATTGCGGGTACCGAACAGGTACGCCTGCGCATCGCCGATGCGGTACTGCACGTTGATCTCGACATTGACGATGTTCTCGTCGCGGGTCAGCACCGGGACGGTTTCGTTGAAGGTTTCGATCTTGGTGGCGTTGACCATGCGCACGCGCTCCAGCGGCCACGGCAGCTTGAAGTTGGCGCCCGGCTGCATCACCCGCTCGAACTTGCCGAAGCGCAGCACCACGCCGCGCTCCTGCTCGTTGACCAGGACGAAGCAGTTGAACGCCAGCCACAGCGCCAGCACGATCCAGATCCAGCGCAACGGGTTGCCGTTGCCGAAGTCCGGCAGCTTGTCCATCAGGTTGCCGAAGCCACCGCCACCGGTGGATTTGCCGGAAGAACCGCCCGGCCTGTTCCACGCCATCCAGCTCACTCTTGGCCCGCGCGGGCCGCTGCTTTTCGTCGTCATGCGTCCGATTCTACCGGCAAGCCTGCCGGGTCGCGTTCCATGGGAAGTCCGGTGTCGATCGCCGGCAGCAACGGCCGCAACGGCGCGCCATCGGCCTGTGCGGCCAGCCGCGCCGCGTCCGCGACCGGCAGGTCTACCTGCAGGCGCCAGCCGTCGGCCTCGAGCTGCTCACCGCGCACGGCATCCAGCGCATGCAGGCGCGCCCGCAGGCGGCCGGCATCGACCGGCAGGAGGATGTCGCCGACCACGCGCTGCAGGCCAAGGCGTTCGCCCAGCGCCTCGCGCAGCAGGTCGATGCCAAGCTCGTCGCGTGCCGACACCCACACCGCGAGTCGATCCTCGCCGCGCTGGTCGATGCGCGGCAGCGCGCCCTCGATGCGGTCGATCTTGTTGAACACCTGCAATTGCGGGATATCGCCCGCGCCGATCTCGCGCAGCACGGCATCGACCTGGCCCATGCGCTCCTCGCGCAGCGGGTCGTTGGCATCGATGACGTGCAGCAGCAGGTCGGCCTCGCGCGCCTCGCTCAGGGTCGAGCGGAACGCGGCGACGAGTTCATGCGGCAGGTCGCGGACGAAGCCGACGGTATCGGCCAGGACCACGCCACCGCCGGCCAGCTCGATCCGGCGCACGGTGGGATCCAGCGTGGCGAACAGCTGGTCCGCGGCGTAGGCATCGGCGCCGGTGAGCGCATTGAAAAGGGTCGACTTGCCGGCATTGGTATAGCCGACCAGCGCGACCCGCGGCAGTTCGCTGCGGACGCGCGCGCGCCGCATCTGGGTGTGCTGGACCTCGACCTTTTCCAGCCGCTTCTGCAGCATGTCAACGCGCTTCTGCAGCAGGCGGCGGTCGGTTTCCAGCTGGGTTTCGCCGGGGCCACGCAGGCCGATCGAACCGCCGCGCTGGCGCTCCAGGTGGGTCCAGCCGCGCACCAGCCGGGTGGCCACGTGCTTGAGCTGCGCAAGTTCGACCTGCAACTTGCCTTCGGCACTGCGGGCACGCTGCGAGAAGATGTCGAGGATCAGGCCGGTGCGGTCGACGACGCGACGCTCCAGCAACTTCTCGAGGTTGCGCTCCTGGCCGGGGCTGAGCGCGTGGTTGACCAGCACCAGGTCGGCGCCGGTGGCGTCGCAGGCGGCCTTCACTTCCTCCAGCTTGCCGCTACCGATCAGGGTGGCGGGATTCGGACGGTCGATCTTGGCGGTCACCACCGCGGCCACGGTGGCGCCTGCGGAGCGCGCGAGTTCGCCGAATTCCTCCAGCACGCCTTCACCGGGCGGGCCTCCGGCATGCGGCTGGATCAGCAGGGCGTGCTCGCCCCGGCGGGAGCGTTCGAACAATTGGGTTGGCATCGAACCCTAGATGCGGGCGAATCCCGTCGGGGCAACCCCCTGTCGTTGCCCTGGGCGATCCGCCCCCGCTCAGGGCAGGCACGGGGGCCTGCCCCTGGGCGCTGGACGCTACTCGGCCCCGTCTTCGGGCTCGCTGGGCTCGCCCTCGGCCACGCCGGTGGCGCTGATGCGCACGTTGCGCGCGGGCACCACGGTCGAGATCGCGTGCTTGTAGACCATCTGGCTGACGGTATTGCGCAGCAGGACCACGAACTGGTCGAACGATTCGATGGTGCCCTGCAGCTTGATCCCGTTGACCAGGTAGACCGACACCGGGACGCGCTCCCGGCGCAAGGCGTTCAGGAAGGGATCCTGCAAGGACTGCGACTTGGACATTGGTTTCCCCACGGCTGTTGCGTGTCTTCTTGTTGTTTGTGGTCGTGGGCCTGTTCCCCGGGCCCCGCACCCGCCGCGTTTCCGGGGGCGCGACCCGATGTTAACGCAGGACGCCGCGAATGCGCGCGTCAAGGCGCAAGCTTGCCGATGAAACCTGCGACCGCATCGTCCAGTTGCGCGCGCTGCGCCAGGGGATCGAACCAGCGCGCGTCCACCTCCCGCCGCAGCCAGGTGAACTGGCGCTTGGCCAGTTGCCGGGTCGCGGCGATGGCGCGCGCGCGGAACGTGGCCGCATCGCACGCGCCATCCAGGAACTCCCACGCCTGCCGATAACCGACGGCGCGCACCGCCGGCAATTCCAGCGGCGCGGGATGCGCGCGCAACTGCGGCAGCGCGCGCAAGGCGCGCATTTCATCGAGGAAGCCCGCGCCCAGCATCACGTCGAATCGCTGTTCGATGCGCGCATGCAATACCGCGCGGTCCGCGGGCGACAACACCAGCTTCAGCACGCGGGCCGGGAATCGCACGCGGGTGGATTCGCGCTGCCAGTCGCTGATCGGCCTCCCGGTCAGCCGCTGCACTTCCAGCGCACGCTGGATGCGCTGCGCATCGGTGGCATGGATGCGCGCGGCGGCCGCGGGATCGACCACCGCAAGGTCCGCGTGCAGTGCCGCCCAGCCACGCGCGTCGGCATCGGCAGTGATGGCTTCGCGCGAGGCGGGGTCGGCTTCGGGCATGTCGGCCAGGCCGTCGAGCAAGGCACGGAAATACAGCCCGGTGCCGCCGGCCAGGATCGGGATGCGGCCGCGCGCCAGGATCGCGTCGATCGCCACGCGCGCGTCCCTGGCGAATTCCGCCGCCGAATACGGCTGCCACGGCTCGCGCACGTCGATGAGGTGGTGCGGCACCCGGGCCTGTTCGTCGCGCGTGGGCTTGGCGGCACCGATGTCCAGGCCGCGATAGACCAGCGCGGAATCGACGCTGACGATCTCGCCGCCCAGCCGCTCCGCGAGCTCGAGCGCATACGCGCTCTTGCCCGAGGCGGTCGGGCCCATCAGCGCGATGCAGCGCGGGCGGGTGTCGAGTGTCATCGCGGCACGGATCGCCGGGCTCAGTAGCCCTGTTCGCGCAGGCTCAGTCGTACCTGCTGGTGACGCGCCACCACGTCGTCACTCGGCGCGCGCGACAACAGGCTGCCGGCCACGATCGCGAGGCTGGCGGCGATCACCCCCGGCACCATTTCGTAGAGTGCGCTGCCGGTGTATTTCCACAGGATCACCGTGGCGGCACCGGCCACCATTCCCGCCAATGCGCCACTGCGGGTCATCCGTGCCCAGAACAGCGAGAACAGCACCACCGGACCGAACGCGGCGCCAAAACCGGCCCATGCGTAACTGACCAGCCCCAGCACGCGGCTCTGCGGATCGCGGGCGATGAAGATCGCCACCAGCGCGATCCCCAACACCATCGCCCGGCCGGTCCACACCAGCTCGCGCTCACTGGCGCGTGGCCGCAGGAATCCACGGTAGAAGTCCTCGGTCAGCGCACTGGAGCAGACCAGCAACTGGCAGGACAGCGTGCTCATGATCGCGGCCAGGATCGCCGACAGCAGCACCCCGGCGATCCACGGATTGAACAACAGGTTCGACAGTGAAATGAACACGCGCTCGTGGTTCTCGCTGACCATCCCGGCCTGTTCCGGATGCTGGGCGAAGTACGCGATGCCGAAGAAGCCGGTGGCCATCGCACCGAACAGGCACAACACCATCCAGGCCATGCCGATCCGCCGTGCCTGCGGGATCACTGCCAGCGAATCGGCGGCCATGAACCGGGCCAGGATGTGCGGCTGGCCGAAGTAGCCGAGCCCCCACGCCAGCAGGGACACGATCCCGACCAGGCCCAGCTCGCCACCCTTGAACCAGTCGAGTTTCGCCGGGTCGACCTGCTCGATGATGCGCAGGCTGTCGCCGACGCCGCCAATGCTCAGGATCACGATGACCGGCGTCAGGATCAGCGCGAAGATCATCAGCGTGGCCTGCACGGTGTCGGTCCAGCTGACTGCCAGGAAGCCGCCGACCAGGGTGTACAGGATGGTCGCGGCCGCGCCCCACCACAGCGCCTGCGCATACGACAGGCCGAACACGCTTTCGAACAGGCGCGCGCCCGCCACGATCCCGCTGGCGCAGTACACCGCGAAGAACACCAGCACCACCAGCGCGGACACGATCCGCAGCAACTTGCCGTCGGCGGCGAAGCGCGTGGTGAAATAGTCCGGCAAGGTCAGCGCGTTGTCGGTGCGCTCGGTGTACACGCGCAAGGGGCCTGCCACGAATTTCCAGTTCGCCCACGCGCCAAGCACCAGCCCGATCGCGATCCATGCCTCCGAAACCCCGGACAGGTACAGCGCACCGGGCAAGCCCATCAGCAGCCACCCGCTCATGTCCGAGGCACCTGCGGACAGCGCCGTCACGTAACCGCCCAGCGAGCGCCCGCCCAGGATGTAGTCGTCGAAGTCGCGGGTGCGTTTCCAGGCCACCACGCCGATACCGATCATCGCCAGCAGGTAGATCGCGAAAGTGATCAGCAATGGCGTGCTGGCGGTCATGCGTGCCTCCCCGTGGCGTCCGCGGGGAGCTTACCGCAGGCGGGCGCCAACGCTCAGCGCGCGTCGAGGTAGCGCTTGAGCGCCGACACCTCGGCATCGGTCAGCGAGGAGAAGCGGGACGCGGCGACCTCGCTCATCAGACCGGTCCTGGACTTGCCGCCGGTGGCGATCTGGCCGGTCTTCATCAGCCGGGCGAATTTTTCGGGGGTGTAGGCCTTGGCGACCACCAGCGAGGGCGCATCGTCCTCCGGGCCCCAGCCATTGAGGTCGCGACCGTGGCATTCGGTGCAGGTGGTCATCGCCAGGTATTTTCCCAGCGCCAGCGGTTCGACCGGGCGCGTTGCAGGCGGGATGTTGCCGGGATCGGCCTTCACGTCATCCAGGTAGGGCAGCGTCCCGTCCGCGATCGCCTTGGCGATCGGCGCGGAATACGCCGTCTCCGGCAACGTCGTGGCGACGTCGGGCAGCGAGCGCAACCATGCAGTGACGTCTCGGACCTCGCCAACGCTCAGGTACTGGAACATGTGGATCGGCATGCCCAACGGCGGATGGCCGTCATGGGTCCTGCCCTCGTGCAGCAACGCGGCGAACGCGGCATCGTCATACAGGCGCCGGCGCTCGGTGAGGTTGGGGGCCACCACCCGGCCGACCTCCGGATTCTCCATGAACACCCCGCCGCCGCCGTTCTTTTCATGGCAGCCGTTGCAGCCCAGCCGCGTGGCCACGCGCAGGCCTTCGACGGGGTCGCCTTTCGCGGCCGCTTCAACCTTCGCGACCGGCGCTGCCGGCGCGGGCGCAGGCGATTGACCGCAACCGCCAAGCAGGATCAGTACCGCGATGACGAGGTGGCGCATCGGAGTTCCCGCGGGATGTCCACGACTCCAACGCGGCGACCATGTGCGAACGGACAGTCGATCACTCGTCCGGCCAGCGGATCTCCGGCTTGGCCTGCACCCGCGGCATCGGCACCGCCGCCAGCGCATTCCACACCTTCAATGCATCCACCGTGCCGGCCACGTCGTGCACGCGCAGCAGCAAGGCACCGCGTTGCGCGGCGATCACATGCGCGGCGATCGAACCGAAATTCCGTGCGCGCGGATCATCGCGACCGGTCAATTCGCCGATGCTCTTCTTGCGCGACAGGCCGGCCAGCAGCGGCACCCCGAGTTCGGTGAAGCGCTGCAACTGCGCGAGCAACTGCAGGTTGTGCTGCGTGTCCTTGCCGAAGCCGAACCCCGGATCCACCACGATGTGCTTCTTCGCGATGCCGGCCATCTCCGCGACGAAGATGCGTTCGGCCAGGAAGCGATGGACCTCGCCGACCACGTCGTCGTAATCCGGTGCCGACTGCATCGTGCGCGGCTCGCCCTGCATGTGCATCAACACCACCGGCACGCGCAACGCCGCCGCCGCGTCCAGCGCGCCCTCGCGGCGCAGTGCGAACACATCGTTGATCATGCCCGCGCCCGCCTCGACCGCGGCACGCATCACCTCGGGCTTGGAGGTGTCGATGCTGATCGGCACCGATGTGTCCTTCGCCAACCGTTCGATCACCGGGATGACCCGGCGCAGTTCTTCCTCGACCGGGACTTCTTCGGCGCCGGGCCGGGTCGACTCGCCGCCGATGTCCAGCAGGTCCGCGCCCTCCGCGACCAGCTGCAGGCCATGCGCGACCGCCGCCTCCACGTCGTCGTGCGCGCCGCCATCCGAAAACGAATCGGGCGTGACATTGACGATGCCCATGACCCGCGGCACGTCCAGGCGGAGGATGCGTCCCTTGCAATCGAGTTGCGGTGAGGTGTCGAACATGCGGGTCAGAGGCCCTTCGTCTGGCTTTCGGTGGGTGGCGGCAGGCCGACGGTCTTGCAGAAGGCAGCCAGGCGCGGGTCGTTCCTGTAACGCATCACCAACGGATCGATCAGGGTATTGCCCACGCCGGGGTCGCGGGTTTCGTGGGCACGCTGCAACCATTCGAACGTCGCATCGGCGTCATTGCGCAGGGCCTGCACCTGCGCGACCTGGTACGCCGCCACGTCACCATGGTCGGCAATGAGTTTGGCCAGCGCGGCATCCGCTGCGGCGCGATCCTTGCCGACCTGCAGCGCCATCGCAAGCGCGATTTCGTGCCAGACGCCTTCCGGCTCTTTTTCCGCCGCGTCCAATGCCGCCTTGGCGTCGCCGCGCTGGAGCTCGATGATCGCCAGCTGCGCCCAGGCGGAACTGCCCTGCGGACGCAGCGCGATGGATTGGCGGATCGCGGCCTCGGCTTCGTCCAGTCGTCCCACCGCCGACAGGTAGGCGCTGTACCAGTTCCACCAGTTCGGCGACATCGGATCGTTGTCGAGGGCCTGGCGGCTGAGGGCGATCGCCTCGTTGAGTTGTCCCTGCAGGGCAAGCATGCTCGCCATGCTGAACATGGTCTGCAGGTTGTCGGGGGACAATTCCAGGCCGCGCCGATAGGCGATGGTGGCGCCACGCCAGTCCAGCTCGGCGTTCTCGAGCAGCCAGCCGCGCGCCACGTAGGCATCGCCGAGGTCGGGTGCCAGCCCCAACGCGACGTCCCCGGCCTTGCGCGCCTCGGCGTAGGCGCGCTGCGCTTCGTCCCCGCTCAGGCCAAGTGCGGCCAGGGTGGTCCAGTTGCGCGAAAGCGCGGCCCAGGCGCTGGCGTATCCCGGATCCAGCTGCGTTGCCCGGGTCATTTCCGCGATGGCACGACGCATGTCGCCGTCCTCGCCGCGGTCGGCGTAGAACGCCCCACGCAGGAAGGCCGAGTAGGCTTCCACGCTGCCACTGGGTGGACGGTCGTCCGTGCGGGCGCCGGGCGACAACAGTTTTGCCTTCAGCACGCCGGCGATCGCGCGCGTGAGTTCGTCCTGCAGCGCGAACAGGTCGCGGAACGGCCGATCGAAACTGTCGGTCCAGATCGCCGAACCATCGCTGGTGCGGACGACCTCGGCGCGGATGCGCACCTGGTCGTCCGCACGCTGCACGCTGCCCGCCAGCAGGTACGCCACCCCAAGCTTGGCACCGATGCTGCGCGCATCCTCCTTGCTGTCACGGAACCGGAATGAGGACGTGCGACCGATCACGCGGAGTCCTTCGAGCTTTGACAGCGCGTCAATCAGGTTCTCCGACAACCCATCCGAGAAAAACAACTGGTTGGCGTCGCCACTGGCGTTGGCCAGCGGCAGCACCGCGATGGAATTGCCGCGATCCGCCGGCTTCGCGCGCGCTGCGGCCTCGCGCGTGGCCGCAGCCACCAGCACCGCTTCCCGGTGCGGCGACAGCACGAACTTGTCGAAGGCGAAGTAGCCCACTGCGATCGCCAGCAGGACGATGATCGCGCGGTCGAGCATGCGCGCGGTCTTCGGCGCGATCGATTCCGACGGCGGCACGTCGGCATCCCGCTTCAATCCCTGCGGGGTGAGCTCGAAGATCCAGGCCACCGCAAGCGCGGGCACGAAGGCGACGGCCAAGGTCAGTACCAGCGCCTTCATCGTCCACGGCGGCGCATCGAACACCGGCAGCAGGGTGGCGCCGACCTGCACGATCAACCAGGCCGCGACCAGGTACAGGCCCGCCATGCGGATGACGTTGCGGCGCTTGAGTTCCGCGATGAATCCGCCGGTCGTGGCCACGTGCAGACCCCTGTGCCGGCAGCGGGCCGGCCCTGGAGCGAGTGTCCGCAATGGTCAGCGCACGTGCAACCCGGCAGGCGTCAGCGCAGGTCGCCCAGCTGCGCGCCGTCCGCGGGATTCACCAGCCAAGCGGCGATGTCCCGACCGATCGCATTGACCGTGCGGTCCAGCACGGAACAGGAGCCCTTGAAGCCGGCACCGAAACCGCCACCGGAATTGCGCCGCGCGACGAACTTCGCGACCTCCTGCCCATCCCGGAACAACCAGCCTTTCACGGTGACGGACTTGTGATGCCCCATCCAGGCATTGCCGGCGCTCTGCGCATCGACGATTTCCAGCTTCAACGCCTGTCCCGACGCCGTGTCCAGGGATTCCACCAGCGTCACCTGGTTGCCGGCATCCGCCGCGGCGCGGCGGAGTGCATCGCTGAGTTGCTGATCGATGGTGCATTCGCGCTTGATGTTGCCGGCGATGATCGCGTCCCCCGCATAGGGCACGGCGCGCTGCACCTTGAATTCTCCGGCACTGGCGCCTGCCGCGACCGCCAGGAGCAGGCAGGCCAACGCAGCCTTCCTGCCGCCACGCTGGATGATGTTCCGCGAATTGCCGCGCATGCGCATCTCCATGAAAAAAGGCCAGAGCTGGACTCTGGCCTTTCGTCGCATCACTGGCAAGCGCCTTCAGGTCTGCGGCGCGGGATCCACCAGCACCGGCGCGGTGGGCGTGGACGAATCGTCCTTGCCGCCGCCGGCCGGCGGCTTGGCCACCCAGCCGGGGGGCGGCGAAGGCGTACGGCCTTCCATCAGCGCCTTGACCTGCTCGGCATCGATGGTCTCCCATTCCAGCAAGGCCGCGGCCATCGCCTCGACCACGCTGCGCTTGTCTTCCAGGATGCGATGCGCCACGGCGTACTGCTCGTCCAGGATGCGGCGGATCTCGGCGTCGACCTTCTGCTGGGTCGCCTCCGAGATCGTCTTGTTCTGCAGCCCGAACCCGGAATCCTTGTCGTCGGCGTAGACCATCGTGCCCAACGCATCGGACATGCCGTACTTGGTGACCATCGCACGCGCCAGCTTGGTCGCGCGCTCGAAGTCGTTGGACGCGCCGGTGGACATCTGGCCGACGAACAACTCCTCGGCGATGCGGCCACCGAACAGGATCGACAGTTCTTCCAGCATCTTGTCCTTGTAGTTGCTCAGCGCGTCGTGCTCCGGCAGCTGCCAGGTCAGGCCCAGCGCCCAACCGCGCGGCATGATCGTGACCTTGTGCACCGGGTCGGCCTTCGGCAGCGACATCGCCACCACCGCGTGGCCGGATTCGTGGAAGGCGGTGTTGCGGCGCTCGTCCTCGCGCATGACCATGCTGCGGCGCTCCGGACCCATGTAGATCTTGTCCTTGGCGTCCTCGAAATCGAGCATGTCGACCTGGGTCTTGTTGCGACGCGCGGCGAACAGCGCGGCCTCGTTCACCAGGTTGGCGAGGTCGGCGCCGGAGAACCCCGGGGTGCCGCGCGCCAGCACGTCGGCGCGCACGTTGTCGTGCAGCGGCACCTTGCGCATGTGCACCTTGAGGATCTGCTCGCGGCCCTTGATGTCGGGCAAGCCGACCATGACCTGGCGGTCGAAGCGACCCGGGCGCAGCAGCGCCTTGTCGAGCACGTCGGGGCGGTTGGTCGCGGCGATCACGATCACGCCCTCGCCACCCTCGAAACCGTCCATCTCCACCAGCATCTGGTTGAGGGTCTGCTCACGCTCGTCGTGGCCGCCGCCCATGCCGGAACCGCGATGGCGGCCGACCGCGTCGATCTCGTCGATGAAGATGATGCACGGCGCGTGCTTCTTGGCCTGCTCGAACATGTCGCGCACGCGGCTCGCGCCGACGCCAACGAACATCTCGACGAAGTCGGAGCCGGAAATGCTGAAGAACGGCACCTTGGCCTCGCCGGCGATGGCGCGGGCCAGCAGGGTCTTGCCGGTCCCGGGCGGACCGACCATCAACACGCCGCGCGGGATCTTGCCGCCCAGCTTCTGGAAGCGGCCCGGATCGCGCAGGAACTCGACCAGCTCCGAGACCTCTTCCTTCGCTTCGTCGCAACCGGCAACGTCGGCGAAATTGACCTTGGTCTGGTCCTCGTTGAGCAGCTTGGCGCGCGAGCGGCCGAACGACATCGCGCCCTTGCCGCCGCCACCGCCCTGCATCTGCCGCATCATGAACAGCCAGAAGCCGATGATCAGCAGCACCGGCAGGAAGTTCATGAGGATGGCGCCCAGCGAGATGCCGCTGGCCGGCTCCTGCTGGACCATGTCGATGCGCTTCTCGCGCAGGACGTTGACCAGGTCGCGGTCGAACGGCGCGTTGGTCTTCACCTTGTCGCCGTTCTTCAGGGTGTACTCGATCTGCGAAATGCCGGAGCGGCTTTCGTTTCCGAAGACCACCTTCTGCACGTTGCCGTCATCGACCTGGTCGAGGAACTGCGAGTAGGAGGGCGCGGCGGCACCCGCTGCGCGGTCCGGCGAGAAGCTCTGGAAGACCACCATCAGCACGGCAGCCACCACGACCCAGAGCAGCAGGTTCTTCGCAAGATCGTTCATGTGTTCGCTTGTCCTTCCTCGATGCTGCCTTGGAACGCCGGGCCAAAGCCCACCTATTTCATTTGCGCCAGCTTGCCCTGCGCCAGGGCGTAGACCTCGGGCGAGCGCTTGCGCGAGGCCGCCGGCTTGCGGATCGCCACCTTGGCATAACGCCGCCGCAGCTCCTTCACGTAGTCGTCGAACCCGATCCCCTGGAACAACTTGATCAGGAACGTGCCGCCGATCCGCAACTGGCCGTCGGCGAAGTCCATCGCCAGTTCGGACAGGTGCATCGCGCGCGGCTGGTCGACCGCATCCACACCGCTTTTATTGGGGGCCATGTCGGACAACACAAGGTCGACCTGTTCCCCGCCCAGCATCCCCAACAGCTTCGATAGGACGGCATCCTCCCTGAAGTCGCCATGAAGGAAATCGACCCCGGCCAGGCTCGGCATCTCCAGGATGTCGCTGGCGATGACCCGACCACGCCGGGCCGTCTCCGGCAGGCCGCGTTCCATCTGGTCGAGTTCCTGGCGTACCCATTGCGACCAGCCTCCGGGGGCAGCGCCCAGGTCGACCACGACCATGCCCGGCTTGAGCAGGCGGTCGCGATCGACCAGCTCCTCGAGCTTGTAGGCCGCACGCGAGCGCAGGCCCTCGGCCTGCGCCTTCTTCACGTAGGGGTCGGAGAAATGTTCCTTGAGCCAGCGCTGGCTGGATTTGCTGCGAGTCGCCACGACCGCCGGCCAGATGGGGAAACAGGCCGCCATGATACCCTGCCGCCTGTTTCCGCCCTTTCGTGCCGCATGCCCATCGCCCTCACCAACGCCCAGATCCGTTTCCTGCGCGGCCAGGCGCACGACCTGAAGGCGATGCTGCAGGTCGGCGGCAAGGGCATCACCGACGCCCTGGCGGCCGAGGTCGATGGCGCGCTGGAACACCACGAGCTCATCAAGGTGAAGGTGGCCGCGGAAGACCGCGAGGCGCGCGACGCCATGATCGCCGAGCTTGCGGAGCGCAGCGACGCCGTGCTGGTGCAGCGGATCGGCCATGTCGCCGTGCTGTACCGCCCCGCCCGGGACAAGCGGCAGATCGTGCTGCCGCGCGCGTAAGCCACGCCCGGCGCGATGCAGCTCAACCTCGAACGCCCCGATTACACCTACTTCCTGCGTGGTGCCGACGGCACCGGCGCGCTGGTCAACGAGCGCCGCCTGGCCCGCAGCTTCATCATCGCGCCCAGTGCGATGGTCGAAGACTGGCCCGTGCAGGACGTGCGGGCGATGACCCCGGCCGATCTCGACGCCCTGCTCGCGCTGGCGCCGGCACTGGTCGTGCTGGGCACCGGCGCGCAGCAGCAGTTCCCGCCGGCCGCGGTCATGGCCGCCTGCCTGCAGCGCGGGATCGGGCTGGAGGCGATGACCAATGCCGCCGCGGCGCGTACCTACAGCGTGCTTGCCGGTGAAGGCCGGCGGGTGGTGGCGGGGTTCGTGTTCGCGACGTGATGCGTGCGCTCGGGATTGCGGCCGGCGTTTGCATGCTGGCCGCATGCGGCGCACAACCGGAGGTCGACCGCTTCGACGCCTGGCGGCACGCCC
>Ga0209480_10001635_pt1 | contig 16178 bp, 8 predicted proteins | sample JI61114C2DNA_FD_187501 | JGI IMG/M metagenome (GOLD analysis project Ga0209480, IMG submission 187501) | Wastewater effluent complex algal communities from Wisconsin, to seasonally profile nutrient transformation and Carbon sequestration -... | ecosystem: Engineered > WWTP > Effluent > Algae...
CAAAACATTTTGTTTACGCCTATATATCGGTCCTTGTCATCCTTGCCATAATAAATACTTTCACCGTTGCCAATTGCTTTTATTTTTACCAAATCTTCGTTGGAAAAATAGCCGAAAATATTTCTGCCTTTTATTTGATTATAAATTAAACTGTCGTCCTCATTAATAATAAAACCATCTGTAAATAATTGAATTTCCTGCAGCGTTTTATTGCGCATTATCATATTAATGGTGTCTGCAGTAAATTGTGTGCTGTCGCTCCACATAATAGGTGCGCCATACATTCTTATTACAGAATCCATATCTGCATAACTCAACGAATCGCATTTCCCTTGTAAATCGCTTTTATAAATTTTTACATTATGGAAAACCAACAACGTTTTGCGCTTCAAACTATCCTGAACGGAGCGGATGGTATCGCCACCAATAAATAAAGTGTCGGTGTCCATTACAAATCCTGCAATAGAACCTCCCGTTGAAAATATGGTGCCGTTTATTTCATCATATTCGGCAAAATTGCTGTATTGTAAAATTTGTTGCGAGGTATCAGTAAATATGATATTGTAATATGCTTTCCCAATGCCGGTTTCACGATTATAATAAATGCTATCGGCTGTTAGCGATTGTGGTGGATTATCCAATTTTGCATGCTGATGAAATACGGCTATACCACTGTTGGTTTCATAATATCCTTTTTCGCAATAAACAGTGCTCTCTTTATTAAATATAGTTGTAGGACCACGAAAAATTGCTTTTTCTGTCGCCGTATTATATTGTAAGGTATCGGCTTTTAATCCATATTCAGGATGTGTTAATACCACATTACTTTTAAAATACGCATCGTTGGTGTTGGCATAATAATAACCTAACTGACTGGTTAAAACAGCTTCACCATCTGTAACTTGCCCACCATTTACATAAGTAGCAATTTTTGTTGTTAAATCGTAACTCAGATTATCGGTAGTGAGTGTCATCGATTTATCTGTAATTTTTGCATTACTATATAACTTGGCAATTTTGGTATTTCCATTATAAATGGCAGAGTCGCCATAAGCATGAATAGAATCGGCCTGTATCAAGTGCACATGACCATAAATTTTAGCCATGTTTTCCGATTTAAATAACAGTGCCGAATCGCAATATAAGATTAAATCATTTTGTTCGAGAATAACATTGTTGATTAAGCGGTTTACACTTACATTCTTTTTTTGGATAATTTCCAAGTAATCGGCGCTGCGGATTTGGATTTCGCTGGAATCTTTTTTTGTTTTTACAGGCACATTGGTTTGAGCTTGCACTACCTTGGTAGACAAACTACAAGCAACCAGCAAAATGCCGGTAATAATGAACCTGAATGTCAAATTTTTCATATTCCTAGTTGCAATCCTATTTGCCAAAAATCTTGAGTTTGATGGTAGGATCTTCAGAAAACTTGGCAACTGCTGAGTCTAATGCTTTTAATGAAGCAAGCAGTTCGTTGTATAACTCTTCATCATTCACCAATTTCCCTAAACTGCCATCACCTGCATTAATTTTCTGAGAAATATTATTGATATTTTCTGCAGCTAATGCAAATTGTGTGCTAAGTTCCTGCCATTCTATGGTATTCAGTGAATCGGTTACTGATTTTAAATTTGCTAAAATGGATTTGATATCATTTTCGCTCTCGTTCACATAATTGGTGATATCTGATACATCAGAAATAATCGAATCGATTGCACTTTCTTCATTTACAATAATGGAATTTACGCGGTCGGCAGATTTATTAAACGACTCCAAGGTCAATTTAATACTCTGCATACTTTTTTGTAAATCGTTTTGAACGTCTTCCGTAAATATACTTCTCAATACAGTAATAGCTGTATCCATTTGCGAAAGCATACTTTTTACTTTATCGCTGATTGGTTTAAACTCTGCGCTAATGGTATTAGCTAAATCAGATTCGATTTCACCTGATAAATTACTATTTGGTTTAGCTATTTCTTTAGCATTACCTAAATAAATCTCCACATATTTTTCACCCATCAAATTTCCTCTGATGCGTGCACGCGAGTCAACAGGTAAATCTACATTTTCTGAAAAATTAAGCACTACGTTCACACCGGATTGGTCTTCCTGAAGGGCGACTGATTTAACTCTACCAACAGAAAATCCGTCGATAATAATTGGGTCGCCAACTAGCAACCCTCCTGCGTTGGGATACTCAACAAAAAAATCGGTTCCCTTATGAAATATATTGATTCCCTTGAGGTAATTAAAACCAATAAACAATAATGCTATGCCTATAGCCGTCAAAACCCCTACCTTCGATTCATTAGATATTTTCAAGTGATATGTCTTTGAGTGTGCTAAATTATAAAATAGTTGGCAAGTTGCGTTCAATTATTTTTTCGCAATAGCCTTTGCTTCCTCAATGGAGATACGTTTTCCATCGTTTATCGCAATTACAAATGCATCTTTATAACCATTTTCGCGGGCAAAAGTTTGTTTTTTGGTAGCTTCATCTAAGGTAGAATAGGGACCTAAACGATATTTATACATGCCGTTTTCCTTCACAAATGTGATGTTTTCTTTGCTCAGAGCGGAAAATTTGCTGTTTTTTTCTTCCACTGCACTTGCATAAAATTGAACGCTGAAACTCAATCCTTTAGTATCACCGGCAACAGCTACCGGATTTTCAACTGGAGGCTCTTTTTTGTCCACTTGGGCTTCCAATTCCTGGGCTTTTTCAGCACTCACCTTGCCGGAATTGTTTTCCATATCGTTTTTATAATCGCGAAATGCATAAAAAATGCTTTCGGCAATGGCTGATTGCCCTTCGGATGACCCTAAAAATTTTTCTTCGTTGGCATTGGTTAAAAATCCTGTTTCAATCAATACACTTGGCATTCCTGTTTTCCATAAAACCAGGAAACCGGCCTGTTTAACCCCACGGCTGCTGCGTTTTGCATGACTTTTCATGTATTTTTCAACGCTTGAGGCAAACAATATACTCTGCTCCATAAACGCATGCTGATTGAGTGAAAATATGATATGGGAGGCAGGATTTGACGGGTCAAAACCATCGTAATGCTGATTGTAGTTGTCTTCCAGCAAGATTACGTCATTTTCCCTTTTAGCCACGTTAAGGTTGGCTTCTGTTTTATGCAACCCCATCACATAAGTTTCAGTCCCATAAGGTGATGTGCTAGGGTTGGCATTACAGTGAATACAGATAAATAAATCGGCATTATTGCGGTTGGCAATGGCTGCGCGCTCGTGTAATTCAATAAATACGTCGGTTTTGCGCGTATACACTACCTTTACATCCGGGTAATTTTTTTCGATGAGTTCACCCAGCTTGAGCGATAAATTGAGTGCAACAGTTTTTTCGTTGTTTTTGCTGCCACTACATCCATGGTCATGCCCGCCATGCCCCGGATCGATGACTACCGTTTTTAATTTGTACGGTTGAATGGCAGCCGGAGATAACGAAAATGACTTAAACGAGGTTAAAACAATAAATGTCACCACAAACATTCCAATTAGCAAACTTGTTTTGCCGGTCCTTTTTTTCATAATTTCAATAGCTTTGCACAATAATTGTAAGTAAACACCCATTTAGTATTAAAATTATTCCAAAATTCTCTGTGCCAAGTAAATATCTGCTTTTAGCCATATCGATTTTTGTGAATTGTATGTTTTTAAAGGCATCCGATGGCATTTTTGTATATAATAATGAGCAATCCAACCAAAATGTTGTGAATTATGCTGCTCAGGTGCTTCCTGATACTAGCCTTGTTCCTGATTCGCTTAGTCAGGCAGAATTACTTGCTGATGATAGTATAACGTTAAACGGCAATAATTTATGGTACGACCTTTCACCCGATGCACTTGATGAGATGATAAATTATAAAGGGGTCGATTCTATTGTATACGACCTTGATTCAGGAAAAACCTACATTTATGCGAAAGGTGAAATAACCTATCAAACATTTTTTTTGAAAGCAGATTTTATCGAATTTGACTGGGATGCCAAAACAATTTGTGCTAAACAAATTGCTGATAGCACTGGAAAAAAAGGCGAAAAGGTGTTTTTTAAAGATGGGGATGAAGAGTTTAACGCCGAATATATGTGTTATAACTTCGAGACTAAAAAAGGGAAAATATATTATTTCAGAGCACAGGAAGGAGAGGGTTATATACAGGTAGAAGCTGCAAAAATGACAGGTGATGATTCGTATTATGGTGATCACCTGAGTTACACTACTTGCGAATTGGAACATCCGCATTTTTATATAGCTGCAGATAAAGCTAAGGTAATTCCTCAAAAAGTTGCTGTTACCGGTCCGGCAAATTTGGTTATTGCAGATGTGCCCACACCTTTATTTTTACCATTTGGAATTTTCCCTATTAAACGTGGTCAAACTTCCGGATTAATTATTCCAACCTATGGAAAACATTTTACACAAGGGTATTTTTTACGCAATGGCGGATATTATTTTGCGCTGAACGATTATTTTGACCTTGCATTAACCGGCGATATTTATTCACGCGGAAGCTGGGGGTTGCATGCTGCAACTGCCTATCGTTTAAATTATAAATTCAATGGTAATTTCAGGGTTGATTATGCAGTTAATAAACTGGGATTACCATTTGCATTAGATTATTCTGAAAATTCCGGGTTTTATATTTCTTGGAATCATGCGCAAGATGGCAAAGCACGACCAAATTCGTCATTTAGTGCAAATGTGAATTTAAGCTCCAGCGATTATTTACAAAATAATGCATACAACAGCAGTTATTTAACTAATACCTTAAACTCAGGTATCTCTTTTTCGCAAGCATTTCCCAATACGCCATTTAATTTAACTGTTGCACTGCGGCATTCCCAAACCATTTCCGACAATATGGTAAACCTCACTTTGCCTGAAGCATCGTTGAGTATGAACCGAATTTATCCCTTAAGAAAATTAAGCGATAAAAAAGAAGGTTTTCTAAATCAATTTAGTGTTGCCTATAACCTGAAAACACGTAACGAAATTAATTCTCCTGATTCCCTTTTATTTATGCCGGAAACTTTAGATAAAATGGAAAATGGTATGCAACACACTGTTAACTCTTCAGCGCCATTAAAGTTTTTTAAATATTTTACGTTTAACCCATATTATAATTATACCGAAAACTGGTATTTAGAATCAATTCGGAAGAATTATCAATTAACAGTTGTTACAGATACGATTATCACCGGAACAGGGGAAGACAGTGTTACAATTGATACTGTTTACTTAGATGTAGATACCGTAAATGGTTTTGTTGCTGCAAGGTATTTTAATATGGGCGCCAGTATCAATACTAAAATTTATTCAACCATTCAGTTTAAGGGAAAATTAAAGGCCATCAGACATGTTATGACACCCTCCCTCAACTTTAATTATACACCTGATTTTGGGGCACAAAAGTGGGGTTATTATGGCGATTATTACACAGGTCCAACTGCCGAAGAACCCACGCCTTATAGCATCTTTGAGGGGAGTATATACGGGGGGCCCTCGCGGGGCGAGGTGGGGAGTATTGGATTAAATTTGAGTAACACATTGGAAATGAAAGTGTATTCGAAGAAGGACTCTGTAAAACACGAAAAGAAAATCAAAATATTAGAAAGTTTCAGCTTTGGAACAGCCTATAACTTAGCTGCCGATTCACTTAATTTGTCGGACATTTCATTTAGCGCATACACTACATTATTTAAAAATGTGCGGATTAATTTTTCAGGAAGTTTTGATCCTTATATCCTGGATTCAACAGGTAGAAATCTCAATCAGTTTGAGTGGGATGTTAATCAGCGCTTGGGAAGATTTAATGGTGGAAATGTAAGTTTGAGCACCGATTTTCAATCGAAACGAAATACCAATCCGTCATTGGCAACATCAGCAGGTACGGAAGGCGAACGGGAAATGGTTTGGAATAATCCTGAAGGATATATCGATTTCGAAATTCCATGGAATTTCAGTATTTCCTATAATCTACGAGTTACCAATGCGCCAACAAGTGACGGTAGAGACTCTTTATATACTACACAATCAGCTTATTTTCAAGGTGATTTAAATTTAACACCAAACTGGAAAGTATTGTTATCTTCCGGATATGATGTGCAACTTAAAAAATTTACCTATACCAGTATAGATATTTATCGCCAATTACATTGCTGGGAAATGGGTTTTAAATGGATACCTTTTGGAGCAAGACAGAGTTATATATTTAATGTCAATGTAAAAGCAAGTGTACTTCAGGATTTAAAACTTACCCGTAAAAAAGAGTGGACAGAGTTTTAATACCATCATTTCTAATCCAAGGGCAAAAAAAAGTGCGATATTATTCGCACTCTTTTCAAAAGTTTATTTCACTTATTTAATAAATTTATAGGTGAGTTGCTCAGCATCTGAGTGCATTATCGCTAAATACATACCTGGTTTACTTTTGTTTCCGGAAGCATCATTACCATTCCAATTCAATTTGTAAAATCCACTTTTGTATGCGGCTTCGGTTACAGTAGTAACATATTGACCGGCATAATTATAAATATCAATTTTAATATCAGATGTATTATCTAATTCAAAACTGATAGTATAATTGTTTTCAGCTGTTGTTGTTACACTAAATTCCTGGTCGAATAATAAATCGCGGAATAGTGGAGTTCCTTCCTGAGGTGTTGCAATAAATTGTTTTACACCTGATAATGATTTATCAGCACTTGCAGGGCCGGCGGGAGTGGACTCAGGTAATCGGAAAACACATAAAGATTTGAAATAAATGGTGCTGGCACTTCCCACATCTGTTGCCCCGCCGAAACAATAATTTGTCCAGTCGAAATTAATATTTCCGGCAGTGTGAGAGGTAGAAGTGTAAACAAAATAGTCGGTGAACACCAAACATCCGTCAGGAAATGGGTTTGTGTAAGTTAAACTCCAAACGTCTGAAGTTTTATCATAATAACCGGTCACAATCCAGTCGTAGCCCGCAAATACATCTGCCGTCCCGTTTAATTCATAATAGCCTGGCGCTGTTCTTGTTGCAGTGACTTCAGCGATATATCCGAATTCATCCACAAAACAAAAATTGGAAATGGCTGCGTTAAGGTTAAAAGTGATAAAAAGGGATAAAGCGAGTGTCGTTGAATAGAAAGGCTTCATGTAATTAGTTTTTGTTCGGTATAAATTTAAGTGTCTTTTATCAAACTAATGTTAACATGAGTAAGATTTTATTACAAGGCTGTACACAACAGTATTAATACACCACCCGCATTTTGATGGTATGCGGCACATTCCTTAATGCTTCTATTGTGGAAGCAGTTAAATTCCGATTAACATCTATTACAGCATATCCAATTTCGGTATTGGTATTGAGGTATTGGCCCACAATATTTACTTCGCTGCTGGAGAAAACACTATTTATTGCTGATAAAACGCCGGGTGTATTGCGGTGTATATGTAAAATGCGGTGAGCGTCAGGATGTTGTGGTAAATGTAAAGCAGGAACAGTATGTGAGCCACTGGTAACTCCGGTTTCTAAAAAACCAATCAGTTTTGCTGTGACATCTTCGCTGATATTAACCTGCGCTTCTTCAGTGGAACCGCCGATATGAGGTGTTAATATGGTATTGGGGATTTGTTGTAATTCCGATACAAATTCAGCTCCGTTTTTTTCCGGCTCTTCGGGAAAAACATCTATAGCGGCACCACCTATATGTCCGGATAATAAATGTGTTTTTAATGCCTGCAAATCAATTACATTTCCTCTGGCACAATTTATTAAAATACTGCCCTTTTTCATCTGACTAAGCGCAGCATCGTTTAACAACTGAATAGTTGATGGCGCTTCCGGAACGTGCAATGAAACAACATCCGCTATTTTTAACAGGTCGTATAGCTGATGAATTTGTTGGGCATTTCCCATAGGCAATTTAGTAGTTACATCAGTATAAATAACCCGCATACCCAAAGCTTCTGCTAAAACAGATACCTGCATGCCAATATTGCCATAACCAATTATGCCGAGGGTTTTTCCACGTAATTCAAAACAATTGCGGGCATCTTTTAACCAAATACCCTGATGCGCGGCAGTGTTTTTTTCAGGTATTCTGCGCAATAACATGATGGCTTCTGCTATTACTAATTCAGCTACAGAACGCGTGTTAGGGTAGGGAGAATTAAATACCACAACACCTTTTTCTTTTGCTGTTTGTAAATCTACCTGATTGGTGCCAATGCAATAACATCCTACCGCAAGCAATTTATTGGCGTGTTGTAAAACTCGTGAAGTAATTTGTGTTTTTGAACGGATGCCTAATAAATGTACATCTTTAATGGCTTCAATCAATGCATCTTCTTCTAATGCCCCGCTTAATTTTTTCACCTGTGCATATCCGGAATCGATAAACCCCTGAACAGCTCTGTCAGCAATATTTTCTAAAAGGAGAATCTGAATTTTTTCTTTAGGATACGACGTTAGCGCGGACATGTAAGTTTTTTACAAAGATAGGCTAACAATTGAAGTATTGCCGAATTTTAAAAAGCAATTTTTGACTAAACAAAATTGAAAACTTATTCTATTACAACTAAACGGCCTTGTTTGTTGGTGCCTGTTTCAAGGTCTTTTACATTAAATAAATAAATGCCTTGTGTAATGGTTTGTTTGCTTTCACTTAAAATATCCCAGGCGTGTTCACCTCCTGAAAATTCGCGTGCATTTTCATTACCGCCGTAAGTATCGAACCAAGCAATGTCATTGCCATTGTAGGTATCGCCATCGTGTTTAATAGTGGCTACAATATCACCTCCTAAAGTAAATATGGTAATTTCACATTGAGCAGGTAAATGATAAAAAATAATTTTTCTGGTTGTTGATGTTGCGCCATCCCAGGCAGCATTTATCCGATATGGATTTGGATACACACCAATTGCAGTTTGTTCGTCAGAAGTGGCTAAAGTGCCCGGAAAAACGCTCACTGCATTTTCAATAAATGATGATTCTAAACTTTCAATATTTAAATTTTCATCACCACGGTCAAATGCAGTTAGGATAATTAAATATTGCCATCCGTTTAACACATTATCTAAAGTGTATTTGTAATAAAAGGTATCAGCATCAATTATTTCCGGTGTTGTTAAAGCAACAAGTTGTAACCCATTATTATAACCTAAATTATTACCCGGTAAATCCCATTGTGCAATCATATTGGCATCGCCTAACAAATTTAATTTAAAATCGTCACCCGGTTGTGTTCGGTATAAACGATACCCTTCAAAGTCAATTTCTTTTGAAATTGGGTCAACAGAAAATTCTGCTTTGTTATCCCAATAAATTTCAATTGACTGACTATTGGCAATCACTTTCATTTTCGGTGTCGCAGGAGGTTCAGGTAAAATATAACGGTCTAAAATATCGTCTGCATCTAAATCTTCACCTACATCTAAAACTCCATTTTCATTTTGGTCTTCTCCTAAATACGTGCGTTTCGACCAGCTCAAATGGTCTACTAAAGTAGCTTGTGCTTCAGGTGTATCTTTTTCAGCACCGGTAACTCCGCCATTGTCAATTTGTTTAGCACAAACAGCAGCAAAAACTAAATGAATAGTTTCACCGGGTTCAATAGCAATTACAGGTCCTGCTGATAATAAATTAGTTAGCCCTCCTGTTGTGGACGGGTCATGTAAAAAATCTACAATGCCGGGGTCAGCATAATTTAATCCGTCTTGCAATTTTCCATATCGTTCAACATCATTAGCAGGTGCATTATAAGGAGGTGTAGCCGTAGAATTAAAAATCCAAAAATTACTATTCACATTTGCAGCGGGTAATCCGGCAGCAATTAAATTGGCATTATTATTTGGATGAATAAATTGATCGCGCCATTCGATGCCTAAAAATTGAAATGCACCATACGAATTAGTAAATCCCGGATCGCCATCTACATCAAAAGCATAATTCGTAAAATAATCTCCTAAATAACCATAACCACCCTGACTGAAAAATGCAGAACCAAAATCGGTAGATACATTTACGTTTCGGACAACTAAATCGCTCCATAAACCACACCAAACACTATCCCAAGTATTGGTTGAATTATTGGTAATGCTATAATTTAATAACACAAAATAATCGGCAAAAGAATAATTCCACGCGTAAGATTCTAAATGCACATCTGCATTTAATGGTTGAGTATGTTCAGAAATAGCAATTGTGGTTCCTGGAACAATAACATTTTTATCAGATGCATCAATTAACATATCAGCATGAGAAACGGCATCGAAATTAAAAAAATCGCTCGCGGTTAATGAGCTGCGTTGTTGTATGGTATTGCCAATTTCTGCAGAAAATTCAAATCCTGTTTGTCCGGTAGTATATCCGCTTGCAGCATCTTTTGCAGAAGTAGAAACCAAATATTGACCATCAACTATAGCCCCAATCCATAAACCGGCCTCAAAAAGGTGTTCAATTCCTGAATTGAGCGGATATTCCATCGATGGTTCGCCCGAAGGTGAGTTGCGCACATCAGGACGCCCAAGGGTAAGCGCATTTGTCACATAAAAACCCATATTGCCCACCTCAACCACTTTATGGTCGAAAGAAGCCTGAGCGTTAGCTGCCAGCCCTTTTATAACAATTCCAACCAGGATTAAAACACGCGAAATTTTCACCGTGTAAAACTACTAAAATTTCAATGGAATTGTAAGTAGGGATTGTCGCCCCAACTTGTTTACATGGCAAAATTGAAAAAAAAATCTAGTATATAAATCCAAACTTGATGCAATTGCGTATATCCGCTCAAATAGTGGTTTAAACAAATAGCAGGCAATGGTGATGACTATCATCACTTAACAAGTAAAACATATTTATTTAACAATTAAACGTTATTGTATGCAACTCAAAAATTTACTCAAAGGAAAACAACCTGCAACAGCTAAAATGAAAATATTTTCATTGGCACTTGCAGTTGGATTAAGTTTACAATCCGAAGCTCAAACTATTTATGCATTAAGCAGTGGAGGCTTATATAGTTTTGATGCCGCAATGCCAGAAACGGCAAATTTTAATGGGACTATTTCCGGTATAACCCCGGGTCAAACTATTGAAGGTATGGACTTTCGTCCCTTAAACGGCATGTTATACGCCTTAGGTTACGACCGTAATACCCAAATGGCTCAAATTTATACAGTTGATGTAGCTACTGCAATTGCAACTCCTGTAAATATTACACCTATTTCATTGGTTTTAGGACCAGTTGGTGTAGACAGATTAGATGTTACTTTCGATTTTAATCCAACCGTGGATAGAATTCGTGTGACTAGTAATCGCGATTATAATTACCGATTAAATCCTATTACAGGTGCCATTGCATTTACTGATATTAATTTAAATTATGCAGTGGCTGATGTAAATGCGGGAGCAAATCCTTACATCGCAACCGGTGCATATACCAATAGTTATGTTGGTTCAACTTCAACTGTATTATATAATGTTGATGCGTTATTAAAAATTGTGGCTAAACAAGACCCGCCTAATAATGGAACATTAAATACCATTGGTAATTTAGGAGGAGCAGTAAGTAAATCATTTTCTTCTGCCGACATGGATATTTTTTATGATGCTTTTAGCCAAACTAACAAAACCTATTTAACCGTAAATTCCAATCTTGAAGCCGACCGTTTAATTACTGTAGATTTAACAACAGGTGTTGGAACATTAGTTACTACCAATATTGGTGGAGGATTATATATTGATGATATTGCTTGTTTTATCGATAGAAGTTATCCTGATTTAACAGGTAATTTAATGTATGCATTAAATACCAACAATTTTTTATTGTCTTATGATAGCAATAACCCATCTGTAATTCGCAAGGCAGTTCCAGTAACCGGTATTACTTTAAATCAAGTAATAGTAGGAATGGATTTTCGTCCTGCAACAGGTGCTTTATATGCTTTAGGATATAATTCAGCTACCAATGAATCACAATTATATACTATTAATGTTAGCACCGGTGCAGCAACAGTAGTTAATGCTATACCTACCATTTTAATGTTGGGTGGTAATAATGTTGGAATGGATTTTAATCCTGTTGTAGATAAAATCAGAGTGGTTGGAGCAAACAATGCGAACTATCGATTGAATACAGATGGTACATTATTTTTCACGGACCTCAATTTAAATTATGGTGCTGCTGATATTAATTTCGGAGCAGACCCAATGATTGGTGCTGTAGCTTATACCAATAGTTTTGCAGGCACATTAACAACAGCGTTATATGATTACGATCAGATGTTAAATGTAATCAGCAATCAAAACCCGCCAAACGATGGTGCCTTAATTACAATTGGAGCAAGTGGTATCATGCAAAATTTAACCGACCCATCAAGCGATATGGATATTTTATATAAAGAAGGCATGAATATCGCTTATTTAACTGCCAATACCGGTGTTGCTACTTTCGACCATCTATATGCCTTAGACTTAGCTACCGGTGCTACTACCGATATGGGCGCAATTGGTTATGGTCTTGCAGTAAAAAATATTGCAGCCACAACAAATCCGGAATTAAAAATTGCTGGTGGTATAATCAACACTGCAGGAAAATTGCAAGTGGATATTTTCCCAAATCCTGTTCATGATTTACTTACTGTGAAATTACATGTGAAGGAAGCTAGTTTAGCGCAAATTGCGGTGTTTGATATTTTTGGTAATAACACAGGTGTGGGCTTAGCACAATTAGTGAGTGCGAATGCATCAGTAACATTAGATGTAAGTCCGCTTGTTCCAGGTGCTTATGTTATTAAAATAAATGCGGAAGGAAAAACAATTTCAAAAAATTTCGTGAAGTTATAAGTTTGTTTTCATACCATAATAAATCACTCTTCAATTTTGGGGAGTGATTTTTTTTGGGATAATAAATTCGTAATCATCTTCACTTTTTGATTGTTTGCCTAGTCCTTTAGTTTGGTTATTAATCCGCTGAGTGCTCACCATCCAATAGTATTTCTAAAACTAAGTTTAACTAAGCCGCAGGGTCATTCAATCAATTATAGCAGCATTTAATTTTACTAAAATGGGTAATTAAGAAAGGTTTGGTGATAAGAGGACATAAATCACCCCCTAATTTCTCCTACTTATCTCTATTTTTGCCCTGTGAAAAGTTATATCTGTATACATGGTCACTATTATCAGCCACCACGTGAAAATGCCTGGCTGGAAGTGATTGAACGTCAGGAGTCGGCATTCCCTTACCATAACTGGAATGCACGTATTGCTGCTGAATGTTACGGCCCGAATGGGGCTTCCCGGATTTTGAATGAGGAAAATAAAATTATTGACATCGTTAATAATTACCAGGACATCAGTTTTAATTTCGGTCCAACACTGCTCAGTTGGATGGAATTGTATGATAAAGATGCTTATGAAGCCGTAATTATGGCTGATATGAAGAGCAGACAACGATTTGGCGGACATGGCAATGCTTTGGCACAGGTATATAATCACATCATTATGCCACTGGCAACGCCCCGCGATCGCAATACCCAAATTATATGGGGAATAGCTGATTTCGAAAAACGCTTTAACCGCAAACCGGAAGGCATGTGGCTGGCAGAAACTGCTGTTGATACTGCAACCTTGGAATTACTTGCTCAACATAATATTCTTTTCACCATTCTTGCACCGCGACAAGCGAAAGCTTTTCGTAAATTGAATGATGACCAATGGCAGACTATCAATGAAAATCAGTTAGATACTGCTATTCCGTATGCGTATAAATTACCTTCAGGCAGAACCATCGCATTATTTTTTTACAACGGACAAATTTCCCGTGAAGTGGCATTTAATGGTTTGCTCAATTCAGGTAAATTATTTGCAGACAGGTTAATTGCAGCTACTCGCGATACAGAACAACCGCAATTAATTCACATCGCAACTGATGGTGAATCGTATGGGCATCACCATTATCGCGGCGATATGGCTTTGGCGAGTTGTATCGATTATCTGAAAAAAAATAAATCAGTTACACTTACTAATTACGGTGAATTTTTAGCCAAATTTCCACCTCAATATGAAATTCAAATTCACGAAAACAGCAGTTGGAGTTGTGTGCATGGTGTTGAACGGTGGAGAAGTAATTGCGGATGTTCAGACGGCGGAAATCCCGGCTTCCACCAACAATGGAGAGCTCCTTTGCGCAATGCATTAAACTGGCTTAAAGAAAAAGCAGATGTGGTATTTGAAACTGAGATGTTGCCGTTTACACCATCTCCTTGGGATTTACGCAATCATTATATCGATATAGTAAATAACAGAACTGAATCTGTTATTCAACAATTTTTTGCCTCGCATTTCCCGACAAAAATTGCTGAAGCGCATAAAATTAAAATGATTCGACTTTTGGAAATGCAACGTCATGCCATGTTGATGTTTACCAGTTGCGGGTGGTTTTTTGATGAGGTAAGTCGCATAGAAACAAAACAAATTTTGCAATATGCCGACCGCGTAATTCAAATTGCCGAACACGAGTCCTCCTCTAAATTATATCAGGAATTTTTACAAATGCTCAGTCTGGCACCAAGTAATATTGCTAAATATGCTACTGCAGCAGGATTATACGAAACTGAAATTCGCCCTCAACGACTTACACTTACAAAGGTTGGTGTACACCACGCCATTTTGAGTTTGTTTGAAGATATGCCGGAAGTGTGCGCCGTATTTAATTATACGATCAAAAACGAGTTTTTTGAAAAAATGCTGGCAGGTGAACATGCACTCACAATTGGTAACATGGTAATTAATTCCACCTTTACCTACGCACAGCAGGATTTTCAATATGCAGCCTTATACCTTGGTCAGCACCATGTAATTGGTGGCTATGATGAAACCATGGACGGCGAACAATTGGAAGAATTATTTTTGAAGTTGAGAGATGCATTCAGAAAGAGTAATTTAAATGAAGTAATTATATTAATTCGCAACGCATTCCCTAAAAATACTTTTTCGTTTGAAAATTTATTCGGCGATGCTAAAGAACAATTACTCAATTCCATTTTGGCGAAAGATATTGCCATTGCTGAAGATAATTACCGTGCCGTTTATGAAAAAACATTTACACTGGTAAATATGTTACAACAGCAAAAAAAACATATTCCTGAATTATTGTTGCGCAACACAGCTGCCGTTATTAATGCCGATATTAAAAAGGTGTTCAGCGAAGTAAAACCGAATACTGTTAAACTCGACCAATTAGTGGATGAAGCCATTAAATGGAAAGTAGAACTCGATGCCGAAAATATCGGTTTTGCAGTTGCTTCACGTTTATATGATATGGTTGACCAACTAGCCTATAAAGTAGATGATTTACAACATTTAGATACTTTAAGCCATTTGCTGATAAAACTCAATGAACTAAAATTAAAATTCAGATTGTGGAAAATCCAGAATAAATATTTCCGGATTGGTAAAGATTTTATTGGTAATGATAAGTTCATGAAATCGTTGGGTGAGCAGGAGTATAAAAAATGGTTGCTCAAATTTAAAGCTGTTGGCGAGCAACTCAATATCCGATTCTGAAATTTTGTTGTAATTTACTCCCCATAATTAATTGTTGTGCATCAATATGCGGATATTATACAAACCTGGTACACAGCTAAAAAATGGCATCAATACCCTTTTCAGCAGGAAATAGCTCAGGCGTATGCTGAAGGCTATAATGGCATTTTAAATGCACCAACCGGAAGCGGAAAAACCTATGCCATGTGGATTCCCATTGTTGCGGATTTTATGTCTTCAACACAATTAAAAACACAACCCGGATTAAAAGTTTTATGGATTACACCATTACGCGCTTTAGCTAAAGATATTTGTTTCGCGTTGCAAGATGCCTGCGATTTATTAGACAATGGCTGGAAAGTTGAACTGCGCACAGGAGATGTTTCTCAAAAAACTAAACAGGCGCAAAAAAAATCAATGCCCGATTGTTTAATCATAACACCGGAAAGTTTGCATGTGCTTTTATGCGGAAATAATTACAGCGAATTATTTGGTAATTTATCCTGTGTTGTGGTTGATGAATGGCATGAATTGTTAGGTAGTAAAAGAGGAGTGCAGGTTGAATTAGCTTTATCGCGATTAAAAGCCATTCGCAAACAACAAAATAACCATTT
>Ga0209480_10001638_pt1 | contig 16167 bp, 10 predicted proteins | sample JI61114C2DNA_FD_187501 | JGI IMG/M metagenome (GOLD analysis project Ga0209480, IMG submission 187501) | Wastewater effluent complex algal communities from Wisconsin, to seasonally profile nutrient transformation and Carbon sequestration -... | ecosystem: Engineered > WWTP > Effluent > Algae...
GCGCTGATGAAACTATAATACTTACATGCAATAGCGATTATGATCAATACGCATGGACAATGGATGGCATGTCCTTGTCTGAATCTTCAGAATTACAGATGGCCGATATAACCGCAGGAACTTACACGATCGTGCTTTCGGCAACATCCCAATTTTGCGAAGCGGAAGTAGAACACATACTGGTTGTGCACACTGTGCCGACAGCACCGGTGATCACACAAAACATCACCACGCTTTCTGCTAGTGGAAGTGGTGAATTCCATTGGCAACTCAACGGTGAGGATTTAGCAACAACAAACTCAACAGTCGAAATGACGGAGTCTGGAGTGTATTCGGTTTTTGTAGTTGAGAATGGCTGTCCTTCCGCACAAACTTCTGGTCAATTCATCATGAGTTCTACATCCGAACATGCATTGAAAAATGAGTTCACGGTTTATCCGCAGCCAGCAAACGATGAGATTTTCATCACACACAATACATCACGAAGTGGCGCTTATACCATTGAAATTCATGATTTGTCAGGAAGACTTTTGTTCCAATCGAACATGAATAATTCTACACTGCGCATTGATTGTTCGCCATTTGAAACCGGACTTTACATGTGCAGCATCAAAAATGAACTCAACAAAAACGTATCACAGTACAAGTTGATTGTGCAATAAGGGTGAACAAGAGAGCGAGTGCGGAGTGCGAGGAGGCGCAAAGTGAATTCTAACTCACTCTGCACCTTCTCGCACTTCACACTCGCACTATCGCGCTATCGCGCTATCGCGCTATCACTTATTAAATACGACGTAACTCGCTAATCCGAACAACGGAATCGAAGAACAAAAAGACGTGCTGCGTTTAACATCGCCGGACGAATGAAGACCTCACTTTTTCTCCATGTTCAAAGTTTAGTTTAACCCAGCTTACATCTCTGGAGGTGCTTCGCCGGGCATGCAGAAAAGAATTCCACCGATCAAACACATGGCAATCAAAATATAAAGAGCATTGATGATGATGTATTTCGCGCCGCGATTTTCATACAGAGCATGAGTTATTCCCCATGGAATAGCGATGAAGAGAGATAACATCATACCGTGAAATGCGCCATGAAAAAACTCCGGAAGATTTTCATCCTCATGCACCCAGGTCGAAAGAAAAGAACTTATAACAAGCGCCATCACGAAAGCCAATCCGAAGATGACGCCCATATTGGCATTTTTGCCATCCTCCTTGGTAAGACAAGCGCCTTTCATCCAGGCGGTGCCGAACACTTTCGGGTGATACCAAACGAAGCCTAAAGCCATGGAAGAAACGGCAGCAACAACAACTGCGATCCAATTTGTAGAGTCGAACATAGTGTGGTGATTTTTGGGGGTTAGATGGCTAAGGTAAACGGAATCGTTTGAGTGAAAATTCCGTCAATCGAAATTTATCCACTCAAAGCAAGAGGTGTGAATTGTATTTTCGACACAGAAATTGTGGCCGATCTCCTTTCTCTCCAGTATTCTCTCTTTTCTGGATCACCTTCACATTTTGGAGAAAATAAGCCAGTCGCATGTGTCACCAAATGGTACTCCCCTCAACAAAGTGACAAATAATGTCACTTTCATAAGAGAAACTAAGATAGGTGACAATATTTGTCACTTATTTTTGAATCACCATAAAAGATGACATGTCAGAACATTATCTTAGAACTGAACTTCAATTAACACAAAAGGAATTTGCGGAGCTATTGAGGATTGATAAATCGGCGGTAGTTCATGCCGAACGAGGTCGCAGGTCCTTCAGCAAGAATTCGAATGGCGTCATAGATAAATTTCGGGACGCGATCTACACGGAACCTCTGACGGAGGACTCAAAAACCAAGGCTTCCACGTTGCGCAACGAACGAATCACAACATCGGCTGCTATCTTAAGAAAAGACATTGGAGATTATCGATACAGATTAACATTCAATCAACGCGCGTTCCGCGGGATGAGTGAAAAATTCGAAAACCTGTTACAAAGCATAGAAAAACTTCATTCCCTTCAGCAATTTCCCGAAAAGTTTGACGAGGTTGAAAATGCGTGGATCGATTTACAAATAAGGTTGAATGAAAAAAAAATCAGAACTTGTAGTTTGGAAAAACAGCATCAGTTGGAATTGCGCATTGCCGAGATAACGGCTGGTTTGGCGAAAGCGGAAGAAATGTTGAGGCAAATGGAGGGGCAAGAAGAAAAAAGCGCTGAAAATTTCAACCATGAAGTATAATTGCGGAACGCTTGCTAAACGCATACATCACGGCCTTGTATGTTCAACCAATTCTCACAGTTAGATTCAATCATACCAACTCGAAAATAACTCTGCATTCATCATTTAATATATTCGATTGAATTACTCCACTATGAAACCTGCATCTAATCCATTCGAAATCATACGGCCCGAAAATAGATGGGCACCATCTCAAGGTCAATTGGATGCGCTGAATAATGAGTACGAAAAACTTTTACCTCCGCTAGTACATAAAATCAGAACTGCAGTATCAGATTGGAGAGAAAATAATTATACCGGAGCGTCACTAACATCCATTCAACTATTAAAATTTTGGTTTGACCAATCGCATCTAAACACCTCAGGAAATTTTCGCTTTTTCTTTTCACAAAGAGAGGCAATAGAAAGTGTTATCTATCTCTATGAAGTAGCACGCGCGCTCGACAAACATGATCTAATGCGCTTTGACGGTTCAGGTCGTGTAAGTGGCAGCATGTTCAGTGAAACATGGACGCGATATCTGGTAAAGATGGCAACAGGAAGCGGCAAGACTAAAGTCCTCGGCTTGGTCTTGGTCTGGAGTTATTTTCACAAACTCTACGAATCACAAAGTCAATTATCTCAAAATTTCCTGGTGATCGCGCCCAACATCATTGTATTGAACCGTCTTCGTAAAGACTTTAATGGTTTGAAAATGTTCTTTGAAGAACCTTTCATTCCGGACAATGGGTATTTAGATAAAGATTGGCGGAATGATTTCCAGCCTTCTCTGCACATTCAGGATGAGTTGAAACCTATCAGTGAAGTTGGAAATATTTTTCTTACCAATATTCATCGAGTACACTGGTCAGAAATAACCGAACCTTCGATCGAAGAAACTTTCCTCGGAGTAAAACCAAAACCAGATGCGGATACTTCTAAGGGTTTAGATCTTGGTAAAGTATTGAGAAGTGACCAGATGAAGGATTTGGTAATACTAAACGACGAGGCACATCACATTCATGATCCGGAAATGCAATGGTTTCGATCTATAGCTGACATCAGCAATAAGCTAAAATTAAAGACCGGAAAAGGCATTCCATTACAAGTTGATTTCAGCGCTACTCCTCGACATGATAATGGCGCCATATTCGTTCAAACCATTTGCGATTATCCATTGGTTGAAGCCATAAGACATGGAGTGGTAAAGCAGCCCGTGCTGCCCGATGGAGTTTCGAGACAAAAATTAAAAGAAAAAGAGAGTACTGATTTCGTTGAGCGTTATGGGGATTTTATTCGTTTAGGATATATAGAATGGGAAAAACAATTTGAAGAGTTAAACAAAGTAAAAACGCCCATTTTTTTCGTGATGACGCAGGACACAAAAGAGGCTGATAAAGCCGCTGACTATTTGGAAAGTCAATATCCCAAACTCAAAGACAAAGTGCTTGTCATTCACACAAACAATAATGGCATCGTAAAAGAGTCTTCCAATTCTAAAAAAGACAAAGAAGAACTGGACAAACTTCGCAAAGCAGCAGATGAAATAGATAAGGACCAATCGCAGTATCGCGCTGTCGTGAGTGTGTTGATGCTGCGTGAAGGCTGGGATGTAAAAAACGTAACGACCATCGTAGGACTTCGGCCCTATAATTCTCCATCGGATATTTTACCTGAACAAACCATTGGTCGTGGATTGAGAAAAATGTTCTCCTTAGACCAGCGAGAAAATCTCGTGGTGATAGGTACAGAAAAATTCATGGAGGCTGTTGAGAAATTAAAAACAGAAGGTGTCACATTTCAGGAAAGTGAAATGGGTCAAGGCACCAAAGGAAAGAATCCAATCATCGTTGAAGTCGATGAAAATAAATCCGAAGAAGAACTTGAACGGCTTGACATCAAACTTCCAGTGCTAAGTCCAAGAATTTATCGTGAATACAAAAACCTCGAGTTGATCGATATTTCCAAATTCAAAAATGAAGTTGCTTCTTTCAAAATATTCAATGAAAACGAACTGAAAGAAATTGTTTTCACAGATATTGATGGTGTCATTTCGCATAAAACTATTTTCACAGACCATATTCCAGATTATAGAAACGTTGTTGGATTCTTCACGAAAGTGATACTTAAAGAAAGCAGACTCCTGAGTGGCTTCAATATTCTCTATGAAAAAGTAGAGTCATTTGTCAAGACCAAACTATTTGGTAAAGACATCAACCTTTCCGAGGCGCAAACCATTCGCAACCTGAGCGAAGCAAAACCAAAAGAAGTTTTGTATTCGACTTTCAAAAAAGCAATTGATGAATTGACGATAACTGATCGTGGAACTGCGGAGGTCAAAAACTATATTTCACTGAAACAAGCGAAATACAAGATTGCGGAAAATCAACCTTATCTCATTCCGAAGAAAAGTGTCTTCAATAAAATTATCACAGACAATCCTTTTGAGATGGCGCTAGCTGCATTTCTCGAGCGATGTCCGGACATTATAAGTTTTGCAAAAAACACGATGGGTGAAGGAGGAATCAATTTCAGTATTGAATACCAAAAAGAAGATGGCGGATTAAGTTCTTATTATCCTGACTTCTTCATTAAACGGGACGAAAAATCTATAATCATTCTAGAAACTAAAGGCCGTCAAGATTTGGATGACATTCGCAAAATCAAACGTTTGCAGATTTGGTGCGAAGACATGAACAAAATTCAAGATGCTGTGCACTATGAAGCTATTTATGTAAAGCAGGAGAAATGGGAGAAGTATGAAAAGGATGTGAAGAGTTTTGCTGAGCTAATTGACATTTTTAAATCAACAGATTAAACAGAACACAATGAGTTTCGATCCAAGAAAATATATGAAAATGGCTATTGACGAAATGAAAAAGTCAATAGATGAGCCAAGAGCAGATGGCAAACCATCTCCACGTGTAGGAGCCATAATGATTAATGAAAATGGTGACGTTGTTGGCACGGCCCATCGGGGAGAATTACGACACGGCGACCATGCTGAATACACACTGATCGATCGCAAATTCAGAGATAAAGATATTTCCGGTTTATATCTATTTGCCACTCTTGAGCCCTGTGCGCCCGGGGCAAGAAAGCATCCAAAATTGGGGTGCTCAGAAAGAATAGTTAACTCAAGAATAAAAAAGGTTTGGGTGGGCATCGAAGATCCGGATCCAACGGTAGATCGCAAGGGAATTAAGCATCTTCAAGATTCGGGAGTAGAAGTTGAAATGTTCGATGAAGAATACCAAGCGGAGATTCGAACTTTCAATAGACAATTCATAGAAGCCGCAAAACTCCGCGCATTAGAATTTGTAGAAAAAAAGGGCGTCATTCTCAGTCCGCTTGAAAATACGGTGGAGGAAGCGTCGACTGATGAGCTTTCAAATGAAGCTTTGCAACTCTATAGTGCAAAGGCGGGATACAATTTAGACTCACATAGCAGGGAATTCATGAACCTGCTTAGTCAACAGCAATTAGTGACGTATAAAAAGCAACCAGAAGATGATCAAAGGAGAAGAGTGGATGTCCTGCCTAGATTATCTTCTCCGCAAGGTTCAATTGGTGGTGGGACAATAGATTACAACTTAGTAAATGTTGGTGGCCGAATGAAGGTAGTTTCAGTGAATGAGTACGAAAACAACAAATCATTTATCGGAATCAAAAATGAATGGATTGAGACAAATCAAAAATTGAGAATACATGCTTCATCAAAAACCAAAATAGTCGACAATACGCTGCTTGGCTTTCATTTTGATTTACACTTTGAAGATCAGGACGGCCGCCTGTATAAACAAGAGTTGGAATTCTCCAATATGAGAATGACCTATCATGATGCAGAACTTATTTCCAATTCAAGTTCAGAATATTCTCCCACTGGTCTTGGTCTATTACTTTTTGGTAAAAACCCTCGAGCCAGATTTCCTCAAGCAGTGCTCAAAGCTGAATTCATTCACCATAATGGCGAGAAAGAAATACAAGATTTTCAAGGCGCTTTAGTCCTTATACCTGAACAAATTGAGAGTTGGTTGAAGCGAATCCTACCTTCTACGATCTCAAGGGAATCATTTCAACGCCAAACAATATATGAATATCCCATTCCTGTTTTACGTGAGGCCATTATCAATGCGCTTGTCCATCGGGACTACGACATTGAAGGTGCGAAAATCTATTTGAGTATTGACGAAGAAAAAATTGTGATTAAGAGTCCTGGACTTCCAGTGAGTCCAATTAAAATTGAAGATTTCAAAAAATTCAAAGCACCTTCCCTTAGTCGAAATCCCAAAATCACTGCTGTATTCAACGCTATGGGTTATGTTGAAGAACGGGGTATTGGACTTAGTCAAATGAAATCTTTACCGATTGAATATGGGTTGCCCGTGCCGATAATCACTACCGACGAAATAAACATCATCATTACATTCAAAAGAAAATCAATTGGGCCTGACCTCACTGCCGAAGAATTCGCAGGATTAGATTATTTGAAAGCTATAGGATCTGTTACAAAAGCACAATATGCTGAACACTTTCACTACGATGATAAAAAAGCGCAGAGGCATTTAAGAAAATTCCGGGAATATGGATTTGTTAGAACTGAAGGCAGGAGCATCGCCACGCGTTACATCTATATTACCACTCAAAAACTGTAACACCGTTGCACAGACATTTTATATCACTTTTGTTACTTCTCAAACATTTGATCCAAGCGGGACATGGAGCGGGACAGTACCAAAATTGGATTTTCGCTGTCTTTCAACGACTTAGGCGAATAAATGAGCCCCAAGCGGGACACGAAGCGGGACATTTCACCCTATCCTCACCACCTAAAATGCGTCTCGCTCCGAACTCCTTTATTTCCCTTAGTGCACCAGTTCCCTCATCCTTAGTGCACCAGTTCGAAACACTAGCACTTGAAGGCAAACACTCCATTAATCTATTAGCCTTTCAACTAGTTAGGCTCAAATCCTCTCTCATATCCCAACCCGAACCCAACTCCTTAGTGCACCAGTTCCCGATGCTTAGTGCACCAGTTAGGCTAACAAAAAAATTTCGGGCAGGACACCGAGCGGGACACTTTCTCCCTCACCCAACACCCAAAATCCCGGAGCGGGACATAATTTCGCCCTTGACAATGTCCTGCTCCTCAGCAAAGCGCCATAAAACCTCAAAAATTTAAACAAGAGAGGGACATGTCCCGCTCCATTTTCAGAACAAAAACGTATGACCCTCACCGATAAAGAAAAACAAGAAGTACTCAGCCTGATCCAATCCGGACAGTCGCTCCCAAAGGATTATATCTACAAATTATTTGCAGACGAAGAAGACGTATTTCTGTTTTGGAATGGCCGCAAGGAAGAAGTAACCAACGTCGCCCTGCCCTTTCATAGCATTGAACACATCGACGAGCCAAGACAGGAAGCCAAAGCGCGTGAAGAGCAAACTTCTATGTTTGAAGTGGACAGCCGCGGCCGCCAACTAAAAGGCTGGACGAACAAACTGATTTGGGGCGACAACAAACTCATTTTGTCCAGCCTTGCCAATGGTCCGATTCGCAAAGAAATTGAAGACGCTGGCGGACTGAAACTCATCTACATCGACCCGCCATTTGCTGTAGGTGCAGACTTTGGTTTTAACATCGAAATAGGCGGAGAAACTGCGGAGAAAAAACAAAGCGTCATTGAAGAGATTGCATACCGCGATACTTGGGGTAAAGGGATTTCATCTTATCTAAGCATGATGTATGAACGACTCAAGCTCATGCATAGTTTATTGTCAGAGGATGGAAGTATTTATGTGCATTGTGATGGGCGTGTAAATAGTTATCTAAGAATCATTTTGGATGATGTATTCGGTTCGACAAATTTCAGAAATGAAATAACTTGGGTGAGATCTACAAACCCGAAAGGGTCACAACACGACTCCATTAATTTCGATGTTTTCACCGATTCAATTCTTTTCTACGCCAAATCACAAAATTCAACTTTTGACTATGATGAAATTCGCGTTCCGTATTCAAAAAATGAATTGATAGAAAAGTACAGGTATAAAGACGAGAAAGGACCTTACTATGATGGCCCTATTGAGAGGTCCATAACAATGGGACCAAGACCAACCATGGTGTATGAATATAAAGGATACACACCAAAAATCAGTGGCTGGCGCATGGAAAAAGAGAAGTTAATCAAACTTGATGAGGATGGAAATTTAGGTTGGACAAAAAACGGCAAGCCCTTTCGGAAATTAAGACCTGAAGATGACAAAGGGAAACCAATTGGCAATTTCTGGAACGATATTTCAGTCATAAATTCTCAAGCAGACGAACGACTTGGGTATCCCACACAAAAACCAGAATCCCTAATAGAAAAGATAATTAAATCGACAACCAAAAAAACTGATCTAATCGCCGACTTCTTCTCAGGCAGTGGCACCACCGCAGCCGTCGCAGAAAAACTCGGTCGCAAATGGATCGCCACAGACCTGGGGCGTTTTGCGATACATACCACGCGAAAAAGAATGATTGGTGTTCAACGAGAATTGCAAAAAGCCGGAAAGGACTTTCGCGCATTTGAAGTATTGAACTTAGGAAAATACGAGCGCCAGTTTTTTATGGATGATTTGGTAAATGGCGCACGCAAAAAGAAAGAAGACCTCTATGTGGATATGATGCTTGCTGCATACAAAGCAGAAAAAATCACGGGATGTAAAACATTGCATGGTAAAAAAGCAGGAAGACTTGTACATGTTGGTCCACTAGATGTTCCAGTTACTCAATCTCGCTTGCAAGCGGTATTTGAAGAATGTCGAGAGAAACTTTATACACAAGTCGACATCCTTGGTTTTGAATTTGAAATTGGATTGGTGCCACGCATCACGGAAGAATTCCGCGAACAAGGAGTGGACATGCGTATGCGTTACATACCCAAAGATGTATTTGACAAACGCGCTGTCGACAAAGGCCAAGTGCGCTTCTTTGATGTGGCTTACTTGCAAGCAAAACCATCTGTAAATGGAAAAGAAGTGAGCATTCAACTCACCAATTTCGTCACCAACTATACACAAGACGACATAGAAGAACTCACGCAGACCATGCGTGCCGGAAGCAAGGTGGTCATCGAAAATGGTGAGATCAAAAAAATAGAAAAAAGCAAAGAGGGAATTATCACAACAGAAGTTCTTACCAAGGACTGGCATGATTGGATTGACTATTGGGCGATCGACTTCAACTATGAAGATAGAGAGGAAACCATTCAAAAGACATTACCTGATGGTTCCATTGAAGAATATTGGACAGGGAATTACCTATTTGAAAATGAATGGCAAAGTTTCCGCACGAAGAAAAATCCGACCATCGAATTCAAATCAATCGCACACGAATACCCCAAACCGGGCAGATACAAAGTAATGGTGAAGGTGGTAGATATACTTGGGGTGGATACGAGCAGCGTGGTGGAGGTAATCATTAAATAATATGGCAAATGGCTCACAACCTAGAACCCCTATTTGACAGTCGCTTTCGCAAGCATCGTTTATGGATAATCGTTGTGAGCCTATTTATTATGTTCACGCCATTTCTCCTTACTCGAACAGAGGTTTTCGGTGTGCAGTTTTCAGATACCGGTGGAATTGGAGATACGCTTGGAGGCATAATGGGCCCATTCATTGGAATAGGAGCTGGTATTCTGACATACTTGGCCTTTTACATGCAATTCAAAGCCAATGAAGATCAACGGGGCTTTTTCAAAACGGATCAAGAACGATTGAACTCCGAAATATTAAAACAAGATCAAGAAAAGAAAAAAGATAAAGTATTCACTCAATACTATGAAATGTTGAGGATTCATATTCAAAACATTTCAGAAGTTGAAATACGAAGCCCTGGAGACAATAAATTCTGGAGCGGTAGAAGATGTTTTGTCTACATGTTCTCAGAATTAAAATTGATAAGCGAGGTTTTGGAACATAGCATTAAAACAACATTAAACGGTCTAAATGTTACTCATCACTCTGAAATTAATGACTCAGAATTTCTTTCAGACCTAATCTATAGAACGTTCTTTTTTGGGATTCAAGATAAAGATCACTATGCCTTCGATTCACTTAACGATGGGGGTGTCTTTCTCCTAGGAAAATCGAAAGAGAAACTTACTTTATGGGCAAATTTCCATTTTCATCTAATAGAGTATCAGGAGCAGTATCATGAATTGAGCATGATTCCGACAAATGTTTCACAATATGGTTCCATAAGCTTTAATGTTGGAGGAAAAGGTGTGAACCATCTACTAAATAAAAAAGTTGAACTTTATTATTACCCATTCGATGGCCATATTGTTCGATTAGGTCATACATACAGGCATTTATATCACACGGTGAAATTTGTCGTCGCTCAAAATGAAAAAAACTTAACAGTAGAAGAGACACTTGGTTTGCTTCGCATGTTAAGAGCACAATTATCCAATCATGAACAACTATTACTCTACTACAACGGTCTGTCAATTGGGAAAAATTGGTTCGCAAACAACTATTTCACCGATTGGAAAATGATCCACAACCTTCAATTACCACTGGCCAATTTTGGAATCATTCCAGAAGAGCATCCAACAATAGTCAAATGGTTAGATGAAAATCCGAACAAACAGCATGAATTATTCGAATGGCCACTTACAATTTACAAACCTAAAATACCAAATCCTTCACAACCAGTTTGACAAAAAAAACCACCGACTCGCGCCGATGGTTTTCACTATTTCTTTTTTGTGGAAAAATCAATTCCCCACCTCACTCATAAACTTAATGCGCATGAGTCGCAGTGGTTCTTCTTCATAGTCTCCATCAAAATATTCTTCAGCCGTGCGGATTTCATCCGTTTCAGACTGCATGAAATATTCCATGATTTCTGCTTGTTGATCTTCATCGAGTTCTTCATCGATGAAGTATTGAATATTCAATTTTGTTCCCGATGAAACGATGGTTTCAAGATCGTTGAGCAATTCCGTCATTGTTCTTCCAAGACCTTTCGCGATCTCTGGAAGTGCAATGCGTTTGTCAATGTTCTGAATGATCTGTACTTTCTGAACGCTCTTGTTCGCGGCAGACTTCACTACAAAATCAATCGGACGTTCAATTTCATTTTCATTCACGTAGTTCGTGATGAGATCAATGAATGGTTGTCCGAATTTCTGTGCTTTGCCCTTTCCTACTCCACCTATCTGCGCCAATTCATCCAACGTGATTGGATACTGCGTGCACATTTCTTCCATAGCAGGATCTTGAACGATCACATACGGTGGAATTTTTTTCTCCTTCGCAAGACGCTGACGCAAGTCTTTGAGCAAACCAAACAGTTGTTCATCCACAGCACCACCACCCTGTTTCGGAATGATGAGATCCATGTCATCTGTCTCACCGATTTCGACTTCTTTCACCACCATAAATGGTTGCGGTTTCTTCATGAAAGCGCGACCAGCTTCGGTGATCTTCAGCGTGCCATACGTTTCTATTTCTTTCATCACCAAACCACGCACATACATCTGGCGCACAATAGCGTTCCAGAATTTTTCATCGTGGTCCTTTCCTTCTGCAAAATATTTACTCAGGTTTCCTTTGTAAGTTGTGACTTCCGATGTTTTTATACCGGCAATCACTTTACAGATAAATCCTGCTTTGTGCAATTCTTTGAATTCGTCGATACACTCAAGTATCATTTTCACTTCAGCACTTCCGTCGAAACGTTCTTTCGGACTGCGTGAATTGTCGTCCATGCCGGCACCTTCACCCGTTTCTGCATCCCACTCTTCACCAAAATAATGGAGCAGATATTGGCGACGACTCATGGATGTTTCCGCGTATGCGATCACTTCCTGCAACAACAACATGCCCACTTCCTGCTCTGCTACCGGTTTTCCCTGAAGGAATTTTTCAAGCTTCTCTACATCTTTAGGAGAATAGAAAGCGATACAAACCCCTTCGCCACCATCACGACCAGCGCGACCCGTTTCCTGATAATAACTCTCGAGACTTTTTGGAATGTCGTGGTGAATGACAAAACGAACGTCCGGTTTGTCAATACCCATTCCGAAAGCGATAGTCGCGCAAATCACATCCACATCTTGCATGAGGAAACGATCCTGCACACGGCTGCGTTGACCACCATCCATGCCGGCGTGATATGGAAGTGCTTTGATTCCATTCACTTGCAGCAGCTCAGCCATTTCTTCTGTCTTTCTTCTGCTCAGGCAATAGATGATACCACTCTTGCCGCTATTGGCTTTGATGTATTGAATAATCTGTTTTCCAATATTGCTTTTTGGGCGAATTTCATAAAACAGATTCGCACGATTGAAAGACGCCTTAAATAAGCGTGCGTCCAACATGCCAAGATTTTTCTGAATATCCTGCTGCACCTTGGGCGTTGCAGTAGCGGTAAGCGCCATGATGGGGCAATCCGCAATTTGTTCGATGATAGGTCGAAGTCGGCGATATTCCGGACGGAAATCATGTCCCCATTCCGAAATACAGTGAGCTTCATCAATCGCCACAAACGATATTTTCACTCCGCGGAAAAACTCTACGTTTTCATCTTTGTTCAATGACTCAGGAGCCACGTATAAAATCTTGCAGCGGCCTTCGGTGATATCCAATTTCACCTGAGTTATTTCCGTTTTATTCAGCGATGAATTAATGAAGTGTGCAATACCATCCACTTCGCTGAATCCGCGCATGGCATCCACCTGATTTTTCATCAGGGCGATAAGAGGAGAAACAACAATAGCTGTTCCTTCAAGCATAAGCGCTGGTAACTGATAGCACAAGGACTTTCCACCACCTGTTGGCATAATGACAAATGTGTCATTGCCCTCAAGCACTGAACTTACAACACCTTCCTGCAGTCCTTTAAACTTACTGAAGCCGAAAAAATGCTTCAACGCTTCCTTTGGTGAAAGCTCTACAACTGTTTGCATTCGAAATACTATTTGGTAACGTCTTTAAAAGTAGGTAAAAATTCTTCCTTATACCAAAACGTTTTTTATGTTATCTGAATTTTCCATTCCCGTTGGCCATTGCCAATTTAAAAAAGGATTGCGAATATAAAACAACCACGGCCTCATAAAAAATCTTTTTCGCCCAGCGAAAATGCAACCTTTTTGTGTGCATTTACGCTGTTGCAAAACCAGCCTCGGCTTCGGGGCAATAGGCATTCGTCGAGATTCTTGCATCGGCTTTTATATAAAAGTACGCATACGGATGTGATAGAATGAAGTTGACACGCATCTTTGCACCCATCAATTCCACAAGGCACTGGCAAAATCAATTTCCATACGTGAATCAGCGAAACGCACTTTGCAGCTAGAAGCAGAGGCCATTCAGAAAATTTCTGGAATGATCGGAGATGAGTTCGACAAAGTGATCAAAGCGATATTGCGTTCGAAAGGTCGGCTTGTGGTTACCGGTATCGGCAAAAGCGGAAACATCGCTCAAAAGTTGGTGGCGACGTTTATCAGCACAGGCCAGCCCGCTATCTTTATGCATGCCGCGGATGCCATCCATGGCGACTTAGGCAATGTGCAAAAAAATGACATGGTGTTGTGCATATCGAAAAGCGGCGACTCACCGGAGATCAAGGTACTTGTACCACTTGTAAAGAGTATGGGCAATGTGCTCATTGGCATGGTAAGCAACGACCAAAGTTTTTTGGCCCGCCAAAGTGATTTGCTTTTGCATATTCCCATAGATCGGGAAGCGTGTCCTAATAATCTGGCACCTACCACCAGCACAACAGTGCAACTTGCGATGGGCGATGCGGTAGCCGTCTCGTTGATGGAACAGCGCGGCTTCACGTCGGCTGATTTTGCGAAGTATCATCCCGGTGGAGCTTTGGGCAAAAAACTATATGTGAAAGTTGCCAACTTGATTGGAGCCAATGCGGCACCAACGGTGACCAGTTCTACCAAAATAAAAGACGTCATCGTTGAAATATCCTCCAAACGTTTGGGCGCAACAGCGGTGCTTGAGAAGAATGTGCTGGTAGGTGTGATAACAGATGGAGACATTCGTCGTATGTTGGAAAAAAATGACGACATCAAAAAAATTGTAGCACGCGACATCATGAGTCACACGCCGCGCGTTATTGAAGCATCATCACTTGCGGTGGAAGCCTTTCAGATGATGGAGCAACACAACATTACTACGCTGATTGTGGTCGACAAGAACAAATACAAAGGCATTATTCACCTGCACGATATACTCAAGGAGGGCATTTTCTAATGGCAACCCCATCCTTCAATGACAACTTCAAATCTGCCGGGTTCAAGGTATCCTCGCACATACTAAAGGCGCACTAAGTCATGGCAGAAGAAAAAAAGGACATGTCGTTTCTGGAGCATCTTGAAGAACTGCGCAAGAGATTATTCCGTGCTGTTGTCGGTATCGTTGTTGGTGTGATCGTGATTATTTATTTCCATGACTTTGTCGTGAATGATGTCATCATGGGGCCACGTCGGGCAGATTTTGTAACCTATCAAGCATTTTGTGCGTGGTCGCACAAATTGGGGCTTGGCGAAGAGCTTTGTTTGCAGCCACCCAACTTCTCCCTGCAAAGCACCACCATGGGCGGCAACATGAATGCCGACGTGATGGTGTGTCTGGTTGGAGGACTCATCATTGCATTTCCTTTCGTGTTTTGGCAACTCTGGTCATTTATCCGGCCGGGTTTAAAAGAAAGAGAGATCAAGGCTGTAAATGGAATTGTATTTTTTGTCTCGGGGTTATTTTTTCTTGGAGTCACATTTGGGTATTTCGTGCTGGCGCCGCTAAGCATACAGTTTTTGGGCAATTATCAATTTGCCGATGTAGAGAACAATGCGACCGTACTATCTTATCTTAAACTCACAACATCACTTGTGTTTGGCACTGGTTTGATATTTCAGTTGCCCATCCTCATGTATTTCCTCGCCAAGATCGGAATTGTGACAGCCTCCTTTCTGAGAAAATACCGCAAACACGCTTTTGTAGTCAACCTCATAATTGCCGCCGTGCTCACTCCGCCGGATGTCACAAGTCAGTTATTAGTGGCGCTTCCCATACTCCTGTTGTATGAACTCAGCATCCTTATTGCCGCGCGCGTCGAGAAAAAACAAGCCCTCGCCTCTTAGTAGGGTAAAAAAAAGCATTCATGTATTACCTTCGTTCGCGTTAGCTGGTGACACACATCCACTAACCTGTATTGGAGGCAAATAGAATTTTTATATTTGCAGCCGAATTTTTAGACCTCTTTTAAAATCATCAATCAAATGAAAAAAATCTACTTACTTGCATTTTCTATTTGTATTGGTTCTGGTCTCCTTGCACAAGTCGCGGTAAAAGACTTCGGCAGGAAATACCAACCAACCCGTGAAAACACTGAACGTATGACACCACTTCGTGTGGAAGGCAACCAACATTCTGTTGGAATGCGTGCTGTCTTTCTTTCAGAAGACTTTGAAGCTGTTGCCGGACCATTTCCGACAGCTATCCCTGCTACCTGGACAACGGTAGATGTTGATCAAACAAACGGCACAGTTACTACAAGTGATGACACCGTAGGACCAGCATTCGAAATTATGACGAGTGTGAATGCAAACGCTGGCGGTTACTGGCCAGTAGCAGAAACGGGCAATGACAACCAATTTGCCGGAGCAAATGACGATGCATCACCATGCGATTGCGACATGGGTGATATTTTCATTGAAGCGCCTTCAATTGACTTTTCCACTGCCGTGTATCCAGCAATCACATTTGATCTTTACCACGACCAAAATTTCGGTGGTGGTGATGCATTTGTGTCTGTTTCTTCAGATGGCGGAGCAAGCTACACTGACATTCAATACCCATTGGATGCAGATGGTTTCCTTCCTGTAGAAGAAGGAGTATGGCAAACAATTGTACTTACATTGTTTGAGTACACAGCC
>Ga0209480_10001640_pt1 | contig 16152 bp, 15 predicted proteins | sample JI61114C2DNA_FD_187501 | JGI IMG/M metagenome (GOLD analysis project Ga0209480, IMG submission 187501) | Wastewater effluent complex algal communities from Wisconsin, to seasonally profile nutrient transformation and Carbon sequestration -... | ecosystem: Engineered > WWTP > Effluent > Algae...
ACCCGCAACGTTTGCTGATATTGCGGTTCGAGTGAAAGCTCGGACGAGCCGTCCGCGCTCCAATTTTTAGAATGATAATTTTTGAAGATGTATCGAAATTTTACGGTGAGATTCTCGGCGTTAATCGGGTTAATTTGCAGATCGCGCCGGGCATTACGAGTCTTGTCGGACCGAACGGTTCGGGCAAAACGACTCTGATGAATCTGATGACCGGATTGCTCAAACCGTCGAGCGGACGCATCAGCGTTCTCGGAATTTCGCCCGACGATGCCGAAACTCTTTTTCAAAAACTCGGTTATTGTTCGCAGTTCGATTCGTTTCCGCGCCGCACGACTGCCCGCGAATTTATCGAATTTTACCTGCGCGTTCACGGTTACACGAAACAGGAATCGAGCGAATTGACACAAGCCGCGCTCGAACGCGTTTCGCTCACGGAAGCGGCAGACCGCAAAGTTTCGTCGTTCAGCAAAGGAATGCGCCAGCGCGTCCGGCTCGCGCAGTCGATCGCGCATAATCCGTCGATTTTGGTTTTGGACGAACCTCTAAACGGACTCGATCCGATGGCACGTGCCGAAATTATTCGCCTTTTTCGCTCGCTCGCCGACGCTGGAATGTATCTGATCATTTCCAGCCATATTCTGCACGAAGTTGATATGATGAGCGACAGCGTTGTTTTGCTGCAAAACGGCTACGTCGTCGCCGAAGGGGAAGTTCGCGGCGTGCGCGACGAAATCGAAGATCATCCGATTCAAATCCTGATTCGCTGCGACCGACCACAAACTTTAGCCGCTCAACTTTTTGAACACGAATCGATCGTCGAAGCGCGAATTCACACCGACCGCCACGGCTTATTCGTTAAAACGCGCCAGCCCGACGATTTTTATCTTTTGCTGAATAAAATCATCATCGATCAAAATCTACAAGTCGAATCGATCGAGCCGGTTGACGACGATTTGAACGCCGTCTATCAATATTTAATAACGTCCGACGGAGGGCAAATTTAATGGATTCAACTACGAAGAACGTCGAACAAAAAACGGCTAAAAAATCGCTCTGGCTGCGGCAAATATTGGCGATCATGCGTCTCGAGATCAATAAAAATTTTTTCAGCCGCCGCGCTTTTTTGCTTTATTTGATTGCTTTTTTGCCGCTCGTTCTGCTGACCTTTCTCGCCCTTTTTCCGCCGCCGACCGACGAGATGGAAAATTTCAACGAACTGAGTCAAGTTTATGCCGCCGTCTATGGCGGGCTGATTCTTCGGACTCTAGTTTTCTTCGGCTGTGCGTGGGTTTCGATGAATCTATTTCGCGGCGAAGTCATTGACCGCAGTTTGCATTATTATTTTCTCGCTCCCGTCCGTCGCGAAATTCTCGTCGTCGGCAAATATCTGTCGGGAATTTCTGCAACGATCACGCTTTTCAGCATCACGACCGTCGGCTCGATGCTGATACTTTATTTCTGGCTTTTTCCGTCGGAATCTGCGAGATTTTTTACAACCGGCGCAGGTTTCGGACAGTTGGCAACTTATCTCGGCGTAACGATTTTGGCGTGTATCGGTTACGGCGCGGTTTTTCTGCTCGTCGGTTTGTTTTTTCGTAATCCGATCGTTCCGGCTCTTTTGCTTTACGGTTGGGAATGGCTAAATTTTCTTCTGCCGCCGTTATTGAAGAAGGTGAGCGTTATTCACTACTTGCAATCGCTCGTTCCCGTGCCGATGTCCGAAGGTCCGTTTGCCGTTTTGGTCGAACCGACACCTGCTTGGATTTCCGTGCCGAGTTTGATTTTATTTACATTGATCGTAATTTTTCTAGCGAGCCGCCACATTCGCCGAATGGAGATCAGTTATGCCGGAGACTGATGCAAAAAGTATGAACACGAATAAATTTTCACCGCTCACGAAAACATCAAAAATATACGTTCGGAATCTCACGCATTTGACGATTTTGTTTTTGGCAATTTTAAGTTTAGCGTTATCATTCGGCTGTGCGCCGCCTCCAAATTCCGCGTCAAACGATTTACCCGAACTGACCGACGAAATGATCAAAGAACGGATCAATTATGTTTTTATCAGCGATGTGGCTGAAGAATCCGGAATCGGCGACCCGATCAGTTGGAGATTCGACGACGACGAACCGAAAGAAATCACCATTGTCGAAAAACAGATGCAAGGCACACGCGCCACGATCATCTTAGACATCAAAACCGGCTCGCCTCCGAAGACGCGTAATCCGCGCTCACTCGCCGGAAGAATTCGCACTGAATGGGAACTGAAAACCGGTATGGTTCTACGACAGTGGGAAATTGTTGACACCGAAAATATCTCGATGAAATACAAAAATCTTCCACGACAAACGGAACAAAATTCAAATCGCTGAATTAAAGAAAAATGAATGATAGTTATGAAATTTATATAATTTTTTTGCGTTTATCAATTTTCGCCGAATCTTGATTTACTGCCGAAGCTTTCAATCTGACAAGAGATAACAGTTCGGTGACGACCGTTTGCAAGAATTTTCGTGTCAAAAGACGTGACTTGAAATTTTATTTTGCGTTTGATTCTTTTCGTAATTTTCTCGTCGGGCAAAACATACCACGCATCATCCCACTCGATTTGAATAGTTTCATACGGTGCGGTTTTGAGCGGAAGAACCAGTCGCAAACCGTTTTTCGAATCGTAAAAAGCCTGTGCGTAATATGTTTTCGCAACTTCCAATTTACCGTCAAACTCCGATTCGTCATCCGAAAACATTCCCCACGCAATTCCCGTCGGCATTCCGGAAATGTGCGTCAGTTTTTGGCGAAAGATGCGTTTTTGCGGATTCCAGATCAATTTATATTCATTACTGATGTCTGTTGCGAAGTAATCCTTATAGTCAGGACATTTTTTATTCGGTCGGCGCGTATAGCCGATACCAACTTTGTAACTGTAATAGTTGTCAACCGGACGATAAAAAGTGTTTGGCGACAAAAACTCTCTTTCAATAATTTCATCGCAATTTTCCGAGTTGAGAAGTGTCGGCGACTGATAAATAACGTGCAGTTTGCTGTCATCGAGCATAAAATATCGAATCGTTGCAGTCGTCCCGACTCCGTGAATCGTATTTTTATTTATAAGTCCGACCGATTCATTCAAAAGTTTTCCTTTTCCCAAAATTATTTCGGGCAGGATCGAATCGAATTCGACGTTTTCATCGGAACTGTCGGACAATCTGCCCGGAATTGCATCAACTAAAACGGGTTTCGGCGAAAATGTAAAAACGGCTAAAGGAAACAAGTGCATCTGATTAGTTCCCAGCGGTTTCAGGTCGAATAAAATAGCGAGATATTCCTTGCCTTTCGACATAAACCAAACGGCTTTTAAGGATTCGATCTTCATCGAATCGTCAAAACTCGGATTAATCAGCCCTTGATTGAATTGACGAAATTGCGGCGATGACGGAATCGTATTTGTTTCAGCATTTACATCTTTAAATACTAATTTAACGGCTTCGCGCCAAGTGAAAGAGATATCTTTATCGATCGGCGCGTTCAAGTTTTCGACCTTAATAAATTCCAATTTGCCGTGAGGCGCGTTTTGCGCAAAAATTGCCGCCGAAAAAAGTAAAACCAAAACCGGAAAAAACTTCATAAAATTAATAATTACCGCATTTAATCCAAAACAATTGACGTTAAAGAAAAAATTAATTGCTGCTAATAAAATCCAGATCGGAAATCTCTTCGGTTACATTCAAAACGCGCGTCGGATTTACGAAAACAAAACGCTTGCTCGAAATTGTTAAAATATATGTTTCGCCGACGCGGACATCTTCAAAACTAAAATAGCCGAAATTTGCGGTGCGAACGCTGCGAATTGCGCCGCCCGCATCGGTTAAAGTCACTACGGCATTGCGGATGCCTTGACCGTTTGAAGTGATGACGCGCCCGCCGATAGTTACCAGCGCGGCGGTTGGCGTGAATTCCGGCGGTGTCCAGAAACCGCCGTAAAGCGAATACGGTGCGCCTTGCACAAATCCGCCTGCAATTGGTTGTCCGACCGTGTTTTCGAGTGAATAACTACCGCCCGAACTCGCAATTCCCGAAGCGGTTACAGTTTGTTCAAGTTGATAAGTTCCGCCGGATTGTGCCGTTACGGATAACGAAAAAAACATAGTCAGCAAGATAAATTTCAAAATAAACTCGATATTTTTCATAATAATTTTGTCCTTTTACGGATTATTCAGAGAGATTTCCGTTAAACTCTTTTTTGATAAAAGATGCCAAATAAGATTCAAGGTCAGCATCGGAATCGCGCAGAACGATGCCCAGACTAAACTTTCGATCAAAACGTTTCTGACCAGAAAAAAAATGCCGACAATAATAAGCTGTCCGGGCGAATAAAGCGCGGTGCAAGGCGTTCGCAGTAAAAGATGCCAGCCTAACCAGACGGTATAAATCTGAAAAGCAAGAATGCAAAAAGCCACAGTTTTGAAACTGTTAATGAAACTCAAGGTCTTTTCGCCGAACAAGTTGTAAAGCAAAAACGCGGCGAAAGCCGAAAACACAAGTGTCGGTTGTGCGGCATCGAACAAGAAATTAGAGCATCGCTCGCAGCAATCTTTCCCGCCCGTAAACTGCATCAGCGAAGGCTGTCCGATTTCCGTGAAAACATAAAATGCCCCGCCGAAAATTAACGCAGTAACAAATCTGCTGAATAAAATCAAAAAATCGGCTTTTTTCATTTAATTAGTTCTGTTTTGCACAAACATTCGCGTCGGGTTTGATCTGGCAAACGAATTCTTTCAGTTCGTCAATTCGTTCGCGCTGTTCGTCTATGCTATTGCATTGTTGCCGGTTAATTTGCCTTGATAATTAAACGCCAACGTTTGCGGCGCAAATAATTTGCGTAATCGCTAAAGTAATTAATATTTTCAATATTATTTCTCTCTGCAAACGGCAGCGTCAGATTTAAGTAAGCAAACAATTTGTTTGAGTTCGTCAATTTGTTTTTGCTGGGAAGCGATCTGCACTTGTTGTTCTTTGAAAGCGTTGACCAAAACAGTGGTAATGCTCTCATATTTAACGTCTTCGACCTCGCCTTGAGCATTGTAATTAACAAGCAGCGGATCGATTTTTGCAACATCTTCAGCAACCAAACCGAGCGCAGACCGACCGTTCGATTTAAGGCTGAAAGTAACCGGATTAATTTTATTTATAATCGAAATTCCGTTGGAAAAAGGCTTGATGTCTTTTAATGATTCTTTTTTATCAGCAATTGCAAGGTTGTTCGAACAAAGCGCAATTCTCAGATTGAACGAATTGAAGCAAAGCGGCGCGTCCCCATTGGCAGGCGGCGTGTCCATAAAAATAGTCTTGGCAACTAATGTGTCAAAACTCGCGGCGCCGCCACCCGATGGATCGCCTCTCAGCGACATCACTACCGTATTTGATACTTTGTTGAGAAAAAATAGATCGTAGCCGAAATTTTGATTGTCGCCCGTGTAGATCAGCCAATTGTGTGCTTGCGAGCGGTTGCTTTTAAGTTCGATTCCGGCTCCGAGCGGCGCATTGCTTTCGACCAAAAATGAAAAGTCGTTATTATTGACCAAATGCAGTCGCGAAGTCGGCGTTGAAGTTCCGATGCCGACGAGCGTGTCGGCGGTCGCGGTATTAACGCCGTTGATACTGCCCAAAATTAACGAATTGCTTTGCCCGACAAAAGCTTTTTGCCCGATCGCAACCGAATTTGTGACCAGAAAACCGCCGTCTGAATTTGCTCCGAGATAAGTATTGCCGTTCGAAGTCAGATTTGTGTTTCCGGCATTTGCACCGATAAAAGTGTTGTTGCTGCTGCCGACATTAGCAATTCCCGCGTTAACGCCGATAAACGTATTTGCGCCGCCGCCGAGATTTGCGCTTCCGGCGTTGAAACCGAAAAACGCATTATTCACGCCGGTCGTGTTCACGGTTCCCGAAAGTCCGCCGAAAAATGCGTTTCCGGTTCCGGTCGTGCTGTTTCCTGAATTCACGCCCGCAAAAATATTGCTCGTGATAGGAGAACTCAAAACGCGGTTGCCGTTGATACTGAAATTTGTCGTCGCGTTAAAAATTGCCGCTCTGCCGGTGCCGCTGATGTTAAAATTTGAAGTTGTTTGCGGTGAAGTCGTGTTTTGAATGTAATTTCCGCTTCCGGCGGTTGGATTGCGAGCGTCGGAAAGACGCACATCGCCAGTCAAAACGTATTGATCCGCATTAATTCCGCCGAGCTGTGTAGAATTGACTGCGATTGTAGCATTAGTCGCGAGATCGGCTGTTTCCGAAGTTTTAGAACGGATCGCATAAGGCGCGCTCAAAAATGATTGCGGCGGATTTAAGATCGTGAACGGGTTTGCACTTCCTGCCGGACGAACAGCAATTTCCAAAAATCGCGGTTCTCCGTTAAACGCATCAAATCCGAAGAGCAAACGCACCGTAAAAATGCCGTTTATCACGGTAACATTATTGATCGTATTGGTTACGCTTATTTGAGTGCCGACATTATCCAGCAATTTGAACTGCATTTCATAAGTGCCGCTCGCGGGGACGTTATTGTCGTTTAATTTTCCCTGAAAGGTAAATGACGCGCCTTGGGCGTTGGCGTTCAATGATAAAAAAGCGAAAAACAAAACAATAATGAACAGGCGTTTTGTAAAAGTTAGAATTATTCTCGACATATTTGCTCCTCAGAAAACTTACAAATTCGATAGAGCTTTTGCCGTAAGATGTTGAATTCCGTTTGATTTTCCAAAATCTGTGGCAGCACGGTTTCGCTCGATTTCGTCTAAATCATACGTCAAAGAATTTTCGGGCGGAAGACCCATTTATGCGGGGAAATTTTTTAGGAAATCAATCGTAATCTCAAAGCCTTGCCGACGGCTTCGGATTTTGAATGAACGTGGAGTTTTTCGTAAATATTACGGATGTGATAGCGGATCGTATTGATCGAAACCTTAAATTGTTCCGCCGCGTCACGGTAACTCGTGCCTTTTGCGAGCAGCGATAAAAGGCGAAGTTCGTGCGGTGTGAGCTTTTCATCAGTTTCTTCGGGTTGGGCGGTTTTTTGAAACAGTTTGATGACTTTGCGGGCGATTTCGGGTGTCATTGGCGCGCCGCCTTCGTGCGCTTCCTTGATTGATTCGAGAAGCCGTGCGGGCGGAGTTTTTTTGAGCAAATAACCGCATGCGCCGTTACAGATTGATTCGAAAATCTTGTCTTGCTCGGTGTAAACTGTCAGCATTAAAATCTGCAAATTAGGAAATTTCGGAGCGAAAACTTTGACCGCTTCGGAACCGAGCATTCCGGGCAAATGAATGTCCATCAACAAAACATCCGGCACGGCGGAAAACCCTTGTTTTAGTGCGTCTTCGACCGACGAAAAAGCTCCGACGCAGTCGTAACCTTCCGTTCCGTTGATGAGCAGACTCAAACATTCACGGGTCACGGCATCGTCTTCAATGACGGCTGTTTTGATTTGTTCAATTTTCACGATAAGCACTAAAACGAAAATCATATTGAAGGAACACGATAATTTTCGCTTTTGTTTGTAACTCTACTTCATTTAATGCGCCGTTGAAACCACCCATTTATGCGGTAAGCTGCGAGCGGCAAGGTCAAAATAATTTTCGTTCCGGCGTTTTCGTCCGATTTAAATTGTATTTCGCCGCCGATTTCTCCGGCGCGGCTTTGCATATTTCCCAAACCGTGCCCGCCGAACGAATCGCCGTTTGCATGATTTTCCATTGAAAAGCCCTTTCCGTCGTCAAAGATTTCCGCGATTAAATTTCCGCGTTCGATGTGAATTTTAAGCGAAGCGTTTAGACAACCGGAATGCCGCGCCGAATTATTGACGGCTTCTTTAAATATCAGGTAAAGATTGCGTTTTTCTTCGGCGGTCAGATGCAGATATTTTAATTCCGGCGGCGTTTCAACCGTCCAATGCACGTTTTTTGTGCCGAGTGTGTCGGCGGCAAACGAGCAAACGCGGTCCACTACGCTTTCAATCGAATCACGGCGCGGATTTATCGCCCACACAATATCTGACATTGAATCAACCAAACCGCGCGCGTCCGATGCAATCTGCGTCAGGCGCGCCGCCGAATCCGGATTCGATACGCCGTTTTGATGTTTGACGATCTCCGAAAGCATCGAAATCCGCGAAAGCGAAGCACCGATGTCGTCGTGCAAATCGGTCGCAATGCGCGTTCGAACTTTTTCGAGTTCGAGAATGCGATTGAAACGCTGGTTGAGCAGGAAATAAATCGCGCCGACCGGTAATAAAACAGCCAAACCCAAAAACCACCACGTTTTCCAAATCGGCTGCGCGATATAAAAAACGACCGTCGCCGGAATTCGGCTCGCTAAATTTTGCGAATTGACGGCGCGAACCAGAAAGCGATATTCGCCCGCCGCGAGATTTGAATAATTGACCGTCCGTTCGGCGGTCGGTTTGCTCCAATCCTCGTCTGCGCCTTCGAGCTTGAATTGATAACGAATCTGTTCGGCAGAAGCAAAACCGAGGCTGAAAAAATCAATCTGCAAATTATTTTGACGGTAATTTAATTCGAGCTTACCGACTTCGCCCGCACCGAGTTCGGAAACGGGTTGTTTTTCTCCGGCGATGCGGAGTCCGGCAATCAAAATCGGCGGCTCATTCGCCGGTTTATCGGCGGCGGGGACGTATTTTGAAAGTCCGTTGCGTGTGCCGAACCACAACGCGCCGCTGTTTTCTCGAAAAGCAACAGTTACAAAATCGTCCGCTAATCCGTCAATTGTCGAAAGGTGCAAAACCTGATTCGTGTCGGGCGAAATTCGGTCAATGCCGCGAACCGTTCCAGCGTAAATTCTGCCGAAATTATCTTCCACGACAGCGCGGACGTTGTTGCTCGAAACGCCTTCGATTTTTCTAAAAAAAGGCTTTTCCGCTGAAACATCTTCAACGACGTTCAAGCCGCCAGCACTCGTCGCAATCCACAATTTTCCATTGCGGTCGATCAAAAGTGCGGTAATAAAGCCCTTTGGCAAATTGTCCGCGTCACCGAATAGTGTAAATCTTCCGTCGCGCCAACGCGCCAAACCGCCGTGATAAAATCCGACCCAAATGCCGCCCTGCAAATCTTCGCAAAATGCGGAAGGTGCTTTTTTTGCAGGGAAATTATCCTTTTCGCCGAACGTGTAAAATTTATTTTCCGCGCGCCGCCAGAGATGTAAACCTAATCTTTCTGCGTCCAATGTGCGCATACCCGTCCAGATGTCGCCGCGCGAATCTTCAAATAAGCGATAAAACGCCGCGTTCTTAAAATCGTCGTTAGTTTCAAAGTTTGCCGCCGGTTTCATCTCCGGCAAATCTTCGATTCGTTTCACATCGTCGTAGCGAATCAAATTTTTTTCGGTCATAAACCACCACGAGTCGTGTGAATCGAGAAATGAAACATTCGATGTCCAGAGCGATGTTCCCGGATTTTCTCCGAGATTCGGCTTGGCAGAAACGAATTTTTTGCCGTCAAAGCGGCTGACGAACCAATCGCTCTCAGCTGTAAAAATCTCGCCCGCACGATTCTGATAAATCGCGGCGATGTCCGCGCGTCCGAGTCCGTCCGCCTTGTTAAATGTTAAAAAACCGTGCGTAGCCAGTTTGAAAACACCGCTCAAACTGGCTATCCAAAGATTTCCGTCCGAGTCTGCTCCGATATCGGTTAAAAATTCGCTGATTCCATTTTCTATGCCGAAATTTCTAAATTCCTTTCCGTCGAAAACAGTCAAACCGCCATCGGTTGCCATCCAGACTTGTCCGTCAGCCGTTTGGTGAAATGCTTTGATTAACTGTAAACTAAGTCTGCCTGAAGCCGAAAACTGCACTATTTCACCCGCATTTTCCGGCAGTTTATTGCTAATGTTTCCGACTAACGGGCGTGGTCTTAATTCTGTCTGACTTTCAGGCAGTTCAGGTTTTAGAACAAAAAGTCCGTCCTCAGTTGAAATCCAAATGCGCCCATTTTGATCGGCGAAAATATAAGTTGCATAGGTTCTGACCGCGCCTGGCGGCGGCGTTGTATAAAATGCGAGAATGCGCCCATCTTTGGCGACTCTGATAACTCCGCGATTTGTCGTCAGCCAAAATGTTTTTTCAAAATCTTCGATAAAATTTAAAATCAAGAGAGATTTTTCTTCTGAAAGTGACATTCGAAGCGGAGGGCTGATGACAAATTGACCATCATTTTCCGAAATTCGGCTTAATCCGGAGCCGTTTATCGTCCATAATTTACCTTCACTGTCTTCAATCGGCTTCCCATAAAGTTTTTCTCGATTTTTTTCAGCATTTAATGTTAAGGAACCGTCAACGCTTGATTCGGAAACAGTCGTTTGGGCATTAAAGCGATAAGCATCGCCGTCCTGTTCAACGATCAAATAATCGCCATTTTTCCGTTCGATAATATAAAAAATGCTGGCTGCCGCAGCGTCTGTGCCGAGTTTGTAATTAGTAAATTGAAAGCCGTCAAACCGCGAAAGTCCGTCGCGCGTGCCGAGCCACAAAAAACCGCGCGAATCGGTTAAAAGACTGTTGACCGCACTGCTTCCGAGTCCGGCGGCGGTCGTATAAACCCGTATCGGTAAATGTTCCGCAACGGTAGCGGCACAAAGTAAAGTTAAAACAAATAAAATTTTACCGCCAAATTTGAAAGCAGATTGTAATTTTGTTAAAAAAAATGTAACCACTGATTAATTCCCAATCAAAATTAACATAAGATGGGGATTTCCGCCCAACTCCCGAAAAGTATCAATAAGCCTTTTTTTTGAATAGTTTTATTCTTTACATTTTATCATCGTTTTCTAAATCTTCATCAACAGAGAATAAAACTTCGAGTTTAGAGATTGTTGGATATAAATTTCCCAAAACTTCCAATGATTCAAACAAATCGCCCGTGATTTCAGTTGAATTTATCACAGAGTTATTTTATTTGGCAGATGAGAGATTGAAAAATGAACCAAAGCAGTTTTTAACTATTGCAGCCGTTTGATTTGCGCCGGATTGATTTTGAAAAAGAGTTGGTTATCGATTCTGGAAACTTCTCCCGAAACTTCGATCGGTTCAGCAACGTAGTCAAGAATTTCTTTGTTGACAGGTTCATTTTTTTCGGACAAAAGCCATAATTCAGATAAATTTCCTGCCGAATCTTTGACGACGAAAAGCGGCGGAATTCCTCCGCGCAAGCAAGCGACGGCGCAATCTCGATGAGGTTTTGATTGTCCGGGATTCATCACGCCCAAGTAGCATTTGGAATCTACGATTTCACCTTTCAAAGTGAATTTGCCGAGTGATTCGGCTTTTTCGATAATCGGATTCGCGTTGGCAGAAGATGTTTCGACGGAATTGCCAACGACCTCGATCATTCGCAAATCATCCCGATAAATGAGCGTTCCCTTTAATTTAACACGTTGACCATCGAGAGATTTCGCGTCAAATTCGTGTTTTCCTTCTGCAACCAACGGAACTCGTTCAAAAAGTGGCAAGCCGTTATTTTTTTCCGCCGTTTCGATCAATAAAAAGGGAATCGGTTGCGCTTGAATCGTCCCTTCAAATTCTTTAATCGTGCCGAACTCGAAAACGCTTTTAGGGAAAGTTTTTTGCCCCAACCACAAAGCGACAACCAAACCGGCTCCAAAAACGAAAGCCAAAATAACGAAAATTTTAATTACTTTCGCTAAATTTTTGGACATCTTCGGCAAATATCCGATGTAAAAATCTTGATTCATTTTTATTCAAATTTCGCAGGTTCAACCTGCGTTCCGGCTTTGTTCGGTATTTGTCGAACGAAAACTTTTCCGTCCTCAATTTTGACATTAAAAGTCGGCACTTTTTCGGTAAAAGGCGGCGGAGATGCTCCGGTTTCAGGGTTGTATTGAAATCCGTGCCAAGGACAAGTTATACAACCATCATCGCCAATTTTGCCTTCACCGAGCGGTCCGTTTTGGTGCTGGCAGACGTTTGAAACGGCTGAGATTTTGCCGTCGTATTTGAAAATTGCCACGCGCTCACCCGAAATTGTTCGAACACAAGCACGCTTTTCGGGAATTTCCGCGACCGCGCAAGCCTCGACAAATTCATCGGTTGAAATAAATTCTTCGTCTGTTTTGCTTTCTTTGAAAGCCGCGAAAAGATGCAAACCAATTACTGAAATCAATCCAAAGCCTAACGAAATAACCAAAATCGGCGAAGTTTCCGCCTGTAAAACTCCCAAAACAATATGACCGATCAACAAAGCGTAAGCTACATAAACGAGCGTGTGCAGCAGTTTCCAAATCGGAGCGGTCAAATTATTGAGCCAAAAATCGTGGCTTGTAACTGCCATCAGAAACAAAATTATCAGCGCAATCAAGCCCAAAATTTGAAACGGAAAATCAGCGATACTGGAAAATCTGGTGTTGCTGATCAAAATACTGACGATCGGGTTGACGTTGCCGAGCGCGTGAAATTGAATTATTGAAAAAACGCCATGAATTGCGCCGACAAAAAATGTCGTAACGCCTAAATGCCGCCGATTATAAAGAAGCGGCAAAAATTTTGGCGACAAGCGGCACAGCGGACCAATTATCAAAACGATATGCAAAAGCAAAATCGCGCAAGTTCCGAAACCGCGAATCAAAAGTGTTTCAATCGTAACATTCGGCTGAAAAATCGCGCCCAAACCGATGAAAAGCAGTAGATAACCTACCACGCCCGACCATAAAATTAAATCGTAGATTATCTTTTGCCGATTCCAACTGATTGCCGCGTATTTTTCGCTCATAATTTTTTTTTCACGGAAAAATGTAGAATAATTTTCACTGATTTTTCTGTGAACTCTTTTGCAAAGTTCTTTTCGGGATTGACTCATTTACCGGTTCTAAATGCCGAAAAGCGATGCCCGCAATAAACAAAATCGGCAGCAAAATCGCCAAAACTAGCCAAATAATTCTATGTTTTTTACGAATTGAAGAAATCATTTTTCTTTTATTTCGCGATGCGCGTTCTTTTCGATTGGACGTTTTTCACCTTTAAAAATTCGCCACGCCAACAACGCCCAAAAAGGAATTGCGCCGAAAAATATCAGCAGACGAAAACCGATACTTGTTCCTTTGGCGGAATCATCCGATTTTGTTATGCCGAACGCGATAAACCACAGCGCGAAAACCACGCCGATCGCCAAATAGACGAATGTCGAATAAACGATAATTTCGGCAAAAATCATATAGCTCGTATTACTTGAATCTCTCTAACAATATAATTTATTCCAATTATTCGCCGCTTTGTTGTAAAAGTTTTGCGACTAATCCGGTCCAACCCGTCTGATGACTTGCGCCGACTCCGCGCCCGTTGTCGCCGTGAAAATATTCGTAGAACAACACGTAATCTCGCCAATGCTCGTCCGACTGAAATTTTTCCGAATCGCCGTAAACAGCGCGTTTTCCGGTTTCATCTTTCAAAAAAATATGCGACAGACGGCGCGACAGTTCCTGCGAAACTTCCCATAAATTCATCAAATTTCCTGAACCAGTCGGGCATTCAACGCGCAAATCTTCGCCGTAAAAATAATGAAATTTTTGCAGTGATTCGATGAGCAAATAATTAACCGGCATCCAGACCGGACCGCGCCAATTCGAATTGCCGCCGAATAAACCGCTTGAACTTTCTGAAGGCTCGTAATCAACGCGATGTTCCGCGCCCCCGACATTCAGAATATACGGATTTTCCTTGTGGAAGCGCGACAGTGCACGAATGCCGTAAGGCGAAAGAAATTCGTTTTCATCGAGCATTACCTTTAAAACCCGCTCCAATCTTTCGCGAAAAGCGATCGATAAAAGTCGTCGATTGCCGTTATTTTCAATATTTGCCGTCAGTTTCGGACGATGTTTCAAAAACCATTCAAATCTTTGCTTGAACTCGGGCAAAGCGTCCAAAGTCTCCGAATCAATCGTCGCCACCGCGAAAAGCGGAATCAGTCCGACCATCGAGCGCACTTTGAGCGGCATATTTCGTTGTTCGTGCAGATGCAGAACGTCGTAATAAAAACCGTCTTCGTCATTCCAGAGCGAGATTCCTTCTTGTCCTAAATTGTTCATCGCGTCGGCAATGTAGATGAAATGCTCCCAGAACTTTGTCGCTACATCTTCATAACTGTCATCATTTACCGCGAGTTCGAGAGCGATTGCCAACAAATTCAAACAATACATCGCCATCCAGCTCGTGCCGTCCGATTGCGCCAATCTTCCGCCGGTCGGAAGCGGCTGGCTTCGATCAAAAACGCCGATGTTGTCGAGTCCTAAAAATCCGCCTTCGAAAACATTCATTCCTTCCGCGTCTTTGCGATTGACCCACCATGTAAAATTCAAAAGCAGTTTTTGAAAGATCCGCGAAAGAAATTTCGTATCGCCTTTTCCCGTCTGCTTTTTATCGATCTGATAAACGCGCAACGCTGCCCAAGCGTGAACCGGCGGATTAACATCGCCATAAGCCCATTCATACGCGGGAATCTGTCCGTTCGGATGCATATACCATTCGCGGAGCATCAAAATCAGTTGATTTTTCGCAAATTCCGCATCGACAAGGGCAAGCGGAATACAATGAAACGCCAAATCCCACGCGGCATACCACGGATATTCCCACTTATCGGGCATCGAAATCACGTCGGCGTTATTCAAATGCCGCCAGTCCGCATTGCGACCTTTTTTTCTTTCGGCGGGCGGAATCGGTTGCGCCGAATCGCCTTCGATCCATTTTTCAACGTCGTAATGATAAAATTGTTTCGACCACAACATTCCCGCAAATGCCTGACGCATCACGTTTTGCGCGTCTGCGGAAAGATTGTTCGGAATAATTTCAGAATAGAATTCATCGGCTTCTTTCTGCCTTTGTTTGAAAATTTTATCGAAATCTCGAAATGCGTTTTGAGTCTCAACTTTATTCTGTTTCGCCTTCCGTAATCGAAGCCGAACAATTTTTTCTTCGCCAGCTTTTAATTCCAAAAGATAATTCGCCGCTGCTTTTGTGCCTTGCTGCGCCTGATTGACTGCGCCCGAATCGCCGTTCACGATGTAATTATTGATGCCGTCTTTAACAAATTCTGACTCGTTTTCCGCACCGAAAAGCCTTTTTTTATTCGTATTATTTTCACAAAAAAGTAATTCGTCCGGGTTTTCACAAATCAATTCATAACCACCGCCGACAATCGAATTCGTATGCGAAATTTTAAATTTGTAATCTGCCTCCGAGCCGTTCCACGACCAAACATTTCGCGCCCAAATTGTCGGTAAAACATTGATGTTTGCTGTTTCGTTTGAACGGTTGGCAACTGTAATTTTGATCAAAATATCGTCTGCGTCGGCTTTGGCGTATTCGATGAAACAATCGAAATATCGGTTTTCGTCAAATATTCCTGTGTCCAGCAATTCGAATTCGCCGACGGATTTTCCCGCGTTCCGATTTTCTTCGAGCAGTTGTGAATAAGGAAATTGGGATTGCGGATATTTGTAAAGATATTTCATAAACGAATGTGTCGGCGTTGAATCAACGTAAAAATAATACTCTTTGACATCTTCGCCGTGGTTGCCTTCGCTTCCCGTTAAACCGAAAATTCTTTCCTTCAAAATCGCATCTTTGCCGTTCCAAAAAGCAACTGAAAAACAAATTGATTGATTCGCGTCGCAAATTCCGGCAATGCCGTCTTCGTTCCAACGATACGCCCGCGAACGCGCATGGTCGTGCGGGAAAAAATCCCAAGCCGAACCATTTTGCGAATAATCTTCGCGCACCGTTCCCCAAGCTCTTTCGGACAAATAAGGTCCCCAATGTTTCCATTTTTTTTGTTGCAATCTATTACTTTCTGCGTTCATAACATTTTCTATTCCGCAAACGAACCGGATTATTCCATAGAAAAAGACGAACGAATTTGTCCGTCTTTTTTTTTAGATTTAACCTTTGTGTTCAGGCTTTTTCGTTTGAAATTCCTTCCAATTTTTCTCGCCGTCTTTGATTCGCTGCGGCTGTTCGGCTTCCCACATTTCCTTTACTTTCGGGCTGTAGTTCAAATAAAGTTTACCGTCCACGATTTTCCATGCGTTCGGATCGCCGTCCGCCGTGTATCCATTGGAAACCGCGAAGCT
>Ga0209480_10001642_pt1 | contig 16144 bp, 14 predicted proteins | sample JI61114C2DNA_FD_187501 | JGI IMG/M metagenome (GOLD analysis project Ga0209480, IMG submission 187501) | Wastewater effluent complex algal communities from Wisconsin, to seasonally profile nutrient transformation and Carbon sequestration -... | ecosystem: Engineered > WWTP > Effluent > Algae...
TGCACGTCGAGATCTGCGAGGACATGTGGGTGCCGGTGCCACCGAGCCACGAAGCCGCCCTGGCCGGCGCGACCGTGCTGCTCAACCTCTCGGCCTCCCCCATCACGGTGGGACGCGCCGAGGACCGACACCTGCTGGCGCGTTCGGCGAGCGCCCGCTGCCTCGCCGCCTACCTCTACGCCGCCGCGAGCGACGGGGAGTCGACCACCGACCTGTCGTGGGACGGCATGACGATGGTCTACGAGATGGGCGATCTGCTCGGGGAGTCCGACCGGTTCCCCGACGGCCCCCGTCGCACGGTCGTCGACGTCGACCTCGACCGGCTGCGCCAGGAGCGCATCCGCCAGGGCAGCTTCCACGACAACGCCGAGGCGTACGCGGCCGACCAGGGCGGGTTCCGCGTCGTGCCCTTCACGCTGCGTCCGCCTAGCGGCGACCTGGGGTTGCGCCGCGCCGTCGACCGCTTCCCCTTCGTGCCCGACGACGAAGCCCGCCTGGCCCAGGACTGTTACGAGGCCTACAACATCCAGGTCTCCGGGCTCGAGCAGCGGATGCGCGCCATCGGCGGCGGCGACCCGGCCCGGATGCCCAAGATCGTCATCGGCGTCTCGGGCGGGCTCGACTCCACCCACGCGCTGATCGTCGCGGCCAAGGCGTGCGACCGGCTCGGCCTGCCGCGCACCCACATCATCGGCTTCACGATGCCGGGCTTCGCGACGAGCGCTGGCACGAAGAGCAACGCCATCCACCTCATGGAGTCGCTCGAGATCACGTGGGAGGAGCTCGACATCCGCCCCGCGGCGACCCAGATGCTCGAGGACCTCGGCCACCCGTTCGGCCGCGGCGAGGAGGTCTACGACGTCACCTTCGAGAACGTCCAGGCCGGGCTGCGCACCGACTACCTCTTCCGGGCGGCCAACCAGCGCGGCGGCATCGTGCTGGGCACCGGCGACCTGTCGGAGCTGGCGCTCGGCTGGTGCACGTACGGCGTCGGCGACCAGATGTCGCACTACGGGGTCAACGCCGGTGTGCCGAAGACGCTGATGCAGCACCTCATCCGCTGGGTCGTGTCGTCGCAGCAGTTCGAGGGGCCGGTCAACGGCACGCTCCTCGCGATCCTCGACCAGGAGATCAGCCCCGAGCTCGTCCCGGCGAAGGAGGGCGAGCGCATCCAGTCCACCGAGGACTCGGTCGGCCCCTACGCCCTTCAGGACTTCACGCTCTTCCACGTGCTGCGCCGCGGCTACCGCCCGAGCAAGATCGCCTTCCTCGCTGAGCACGCCTGGTCGGATGCCGGGAGCGGGCTGTGGCCGTCGGGGTACCCGGAAGGCGCGCGGCCGGCATACGACCTCGCGACGATCCGCCGCTGGATGAGGACCTTCCACTGGCGCTTCTTCGCCAACCAGTTCAAGCGATCGGCGATCCCGAACGGGCCGAAGGTCGTCTCGGGCGGTTCGCTGTCCCCGCGCGGGGACTGGCGGATGCCGTCGGACGCCGGGTCGGGTCCTTGGCTGGCCGAGCTCGAGGCGAACGTCCCGGAGGCCTAGCTGGCCTCGCCCGCGGTGAGTTCTTCGCGCAGGCGGGGCTCGGTGCGGCGCTCGGGGTGGATGCCGCGCTTGTCGGCGTAGAACTCGCGCACGAAGTCCATGTCGGCGACGACGTCATTCGTGGGCTTGAAGGTCGGGCCGAAACCTGAGGTCTTGCTCGGCCCGTCGACGAACGCGAGCGAGATCGGCAGCCCGGTGGAGCGGGCGATCCGCCAGAACCCCGACTTCCAGTACTCACCCTTGCTGCGGGTGCCCTCGGCGGCGAGGATCAGCAGGAACGGCTCGCCGGTGCGGGCCTGCGCCACGAGCTGGCGGATGACTGCTCCGGGGCTGGAGCGGTCGAGCGGGATGCCGCCGAGCCGGGGCAGCAGCCACCCGAGAGGGCCGCGGAAGATCTCCTGCTTGATGAGCACCCGGGGGGAGACGCCACCGCGCCACATGATGAGCAGCATCATGATGAAGTCCCAGTTGGAGGTGTGCGGGGCACCGACGAGGATGCCGGTTCGCGGCACCTCCCCGACGGCGGTCCAGCCGGCGATGCGCAGCACGAAGGCCGCGAATCGAGCGCGCAGCGTGGTCATCTCAGCTCCTGGTGCCAGCACAACGTCCGGCAGGTTGGCGGTTCGGGGCACCAGTCTGCCGGACGCAAGGCGACCGGTTTCGGGCGACCGACGTCAGGCGAGGGGCGAGCGTCGCCCGGCAACGGCATCCAAGGCATTGCCATCGAGGCGGAAGCGGGTCCACTCGTCCTGCGCGACCGCGCCGATCGACTCGTAGAACCCGATGCTCGGGGTGTTCCAGTCGAGCACCCACCACTCGAGGCGGTGGTAGCCACGCTCGACGCAGATGTCGGCCAGCGTGCGCAGCAGCTCCTGCCCCAGCCCTGAGCCGCGCTGCGCCGGTGTGACGTAGAGGTCTTCGAGCCAGATGCCGTGGGTGCCGGTCCACGTCGAGAACGACAGAAACCAGATGGCGCACCCGACGACCTCACCGTCGACCTCGGCGACGTGGGCGAACGCTGCCGGCTCGTGGCCGTCGGGGAACAGCGCCTGCTCCAGCTGCTCGAGCGTCGCGTCGACCTCGTGCAGGGCCTTCTCGTACTCGGCGAGCTCGCGCACGAGTTGAAGGATCACGGGCACGTCAGCGACGACAGCGGGGCGGACGCGGGAGGAGGCGGGCGGCATGGGGGTCAATCTACGGACCTGCTCGAGTTGATGTTCCCTCACGACATGCAGGGTGCGCGACATGCCGCGCTCCCTGCATGTCACCGACCCTCGCTCTGGGATGCCGGGTCGGTTCATCACGGCCGCAAACCCACCGGCTGATCGTCAGGTCATCACGCCGATCAGGTTCGGCGTGCTGCGGCGATGGCTGCTCCGTAGTGCTCGAGCGACTCCGCCATGTCCTTGACCCGCCGGTTGCGCCCCTCGACGCCGTAGACCTGCTCCGCCAGGAAGGTGCCGTCGATGAGGATCACCCCGAAACCCGCCAAGCGATCCGCGACAGCACGAGCCACGTCCGGACCCTCGGCCTCGAAGGCGATCTCGACCAGTTCGTGCATCCGCACGCGGGCCTCGGTGCGAACCCGGTCGAGGATCACCGCCACGTCAGGGTCGCGGTTGGTGATGAGCAGCAGCAGGAAGAGCCGCAGGAACTCCTGGTGCTCATCGAGCAGCACGGCGACCTCGCGCAGCGACCGTCGCAGCCGGGCAGGGGCGTTGCCGCGGGTTCCCTTGATGGTGATGGCGTCGAAGAAGCGACGGGCGCCGCGTTCCATGACGGCGGCGGCGATGGCTGCCTTCGAGTCGAACTGCCAGTAGATCGAGCTCTTCTGGATCCCCGACTCCTTGATGATCGCCGAGATGCTCGCCCCCTCGTAGCCGTGCATCGACATCACCCGGGATGCCGCGTCGAGGATGTACCTGTACTCCCGGGCCCGCGCCGTCACGGTCAACGACTGGTCGCTGCGCATCCTCCAGGAGCTCGGGGTCGCCGAGCGCGTCAAGGAGGACATGGACATCGCCCGCTCGGTGACCTGGAAGACGCACGACGACCACCTCGTGCTGCGCCTCGTGCCGTCCCAAGACGTCCTCGGCCACCCGCCGGCGATGATGATCTACCAGCCCGAGATGGAAGCCGTCATCCGGGAGAACGCCGCCGGGTACGACTCGCTCGACGTGCGTTTCGGGCACTGCTTCACCGGCCTGACCCAGGACGCCGACGGGGTGACGCTCATGGCGACGGATGCCGACGGCATCCCCTACGCACTTCGGGTGCGCCACGTCGTCGGTGCCGACGGAGGCAGCAGCCGGGTACGGGAGAACGTCGGCCTGACGATGGTCGGCGCCACCCGCCCACGACGGTGGATGGTCATCGACGGGGAGGTGCTGCAGCCCTGGCCGGACTGCGACGAGCTCGTCTTCTGGTCCGACCCCGTCCGCCCCGTCGTCGACATCCCGCTGGCCAAGGGCAACCACCGCTGGGAGATCCCCCTCGGCGCGGGCGAGGTGGACGAGGACTACGCCACCGAGGACCACGTCTGGGAGCGGTTGTCGCAGCTCGGCATCAGCCGCCGAGACGCCCGCATCAAGGGGTGGGCGTTCTACAGCCACCACGTGCGGCACGTCGACGCCTGGCGCAGGGGTCGGGTCGTCCTCATCGGTGACGCGGCCCACCTGATGCCACCGTGGGCCGGTCAGGGGATGCAGTCCGGCATCCGTGACGCCCACAACGTCGCGTGGAAGCTGGCCGCCATCTGCCAGGGCCGCGCCGACGAGGCCCTGCTCGACACCGTCGAGTCCGAGCGCCGGCCGCACGTGCAGATGCTCACGACCATGCGCAGCGGCTCGGCCAGCTCGTCGAGGCCGACAACCCCCTGCTCGTCCGGGTGCGCAACGCCCTCGGGCCCGTGCTGATGCACATGCCCGGCGCGAACCGGATCCTCCTGCCGCGCAGCAGCACCATCCGCTTCCAGCGGGGATGGGTGACCGGGACCCCGGGACGGCGCAACGCACTGGGCCGGATGATCCCGCAGCCGACCGTCTTCGACCGACAGGGCCGCGAGCACCGCTTCGACGACCTCGTCGGGTCCGGCTTCGTCGTGATCGGTGCGGATGCCGACCTCCGCGACTCGATGACCGCTCACCAGGTCGCGGCGTGGGCGGCGCTCGGAGCCCGGTTCGTCACCGTCCGGCGGTCGTTCTCCACCGCCGACGATCCCGACGTCGTCATCGACACCACCGGGTCGCTCACCGACTGGATGAAGCGGTTCCACGCCCGGGTCCTCGTCGTGCGGCCCGACCGCTTCGTCGCCGCCACCGACGCCACCGGGCTCGACGTCCCGGCCCCCCGCGGCAACCTCGACCGCACCACCTCGGCGACGTCGCACGCTCCCGCCCCCTCTCCCGCACCCATCCGCGCCTGAACCGCGAAGGACCGCTCATGACCCAGTTGCGCACCACCGACGTCGACCTCGGGCGGTGGATGCTGCGCACCCACCAGGTCGGGGACCCCGCCGACCCGACCATCCTCTGGCTGCACGGGTCCGGCCCCGGCGTCAGCGCCCTGTCGAACTGGGAAGGCGTCCTCGGGCGGCTTCCCGGCTTCCACCACGTGGCCCCCGACCTGCTCGGCTTCGGCGAGTCGAGCCACCCCGACCTGCCCCTCGGGGTGGCGCACTCGGCCGAGGAGCGCGCCAATGCGCTCCTCCAGCTGCTCGACGTGCTTGGCGTCGAGCGCGCTCACCTCGTCGGCAACTCCATGGGCGGCATGATCTCCCTGTTGTTGCTCATCGCCCAGCCGTACCGCTTCGACCGCGCCATCCTGATGGGAAGTGGTGGCGCTCCCATGACCCCCACCCCCGACCTGTTCGCGATGGTGAAGTACTACGACGACCCCTCGCCGGAGGCGATGCTCAGCCTGATCAGGGCGTTCATGGTCGACACCAGCCGCTACGGCGACGCGATCGAGCAGGTCGCCGCCGACCGCGCCCGGTACGCCGCCCGGGCCGACATCCGCCGCTCCCACGAACGCACCTTCTCACCCCAGGGGCCACCGCTGGTCTTCACCCCCGAGCAGCTTGCCGGCATCGACCACCAGGTGCTGCTGCTGCACGGCCGCGAGGACCGCATCATCCCCGTGGCCGCCTCGCACCACCTTGCGCAGCACCTGCCCAACGCCCAGCTGCACGTGCTCCCGAACACCGGGCATTGGGTGCAGATCGAGCAGGCCGACCGGTTCGTCGCCCTCGCGGAGCTGTTCCTCGGAGAGGCCACCTCGGCGGCGCGTGCCGAGCAGGACCCCGCAGCATGATCGACGTCTTCGGCTCCGTCCAGCTCGGCTACCTCGTCGTGGAGTCCAACCGCCTGTCCGACTGGCGACGCTTCGGAGCCGACGCCATCGGGCTGCACGTCGACACGCTGACCAGCGACGTCACCCGCTTCCGGATCGACGACCACACCTGCCGCTTCCTGCTGCAGCGCGGCCCGGCCGAGGACGTCACGGCCTTCGGCTGGCAGGTCACCAGCCACGAGGTCTTCGACGAGATCCTCTCCCGCGTGACCGCGCGCGGCCTCCCGGTGCGTGAGGGCACCCCGGAGGAGTGCGCCCTGCGCGGCGTCGAACGCCTCTGGCGCTTCGCCGCACCCAAGGGCGGTGTCACCGAGATCTTCACCACGCCCACCCTCACCCCGGAACCGCTGCGGATGACGGCATCCGGCTTCGTCACCGGTGACAGCGGCATGGGGCACGTCGCCATCACCACCAAGGACGTGCTCGGGGTGCACAGCTACTACGCGACGCTGTTCGACGCGCGACTGTCCGACTTCATCCTCGAGCGGATCGGCCCGATGAAGCTGCGCATCCGGTTCCTGCGAGTCAACCAGCGGCACCACTCCGTGGCCATCGCGAACGTCCGGCAGGTGTCGGCCGACCCCATCCGAACCCGGATCCAGCACGCCAACATCCAGGTCGCGACCCTGGACGACATGGTCGCCTCCTTCGAGCGCGTCACTGCCGAGGGGTTCCGGATGATGTGGTCGATCGGCCAGCACACCAACGACCGCGAGCTGTCGTACTACTGCCGCACCCCGTCCGGCTTCGAGCTGGAGGTCGGCTGGAACCCCGTGCTGGTGACTCCCGAGCTGGAGTCCACCTGGGAGCCGACCACCTACCCCGGCATCTCGACCTGGGGCCACACCCCGGTCGGCGAGGACGTCGTCCACAAGCTGACCATGTTCCGCCACGCCGTCACCTCCCTGACCCACGCCGAGGCCACGGTGCCCCAGGCCCGGCATCCCGAAGCACTGCCCGTGTCCGTCCACTAGTCGCGGCCGCACGCCGACGGTGACGTTGGATGCCGTCCGGCGGCGTCCTCGTCGTCGGCGACGTCGGGGGGCGGGACTACGTTGAGTTCATGGAGATCACGATCGTCGAGGGCGACATCACCGCCCAGGACGTCGACGCAGTCGTCAACGCCGCCAATCGCGCAATGCGCGGTGGTGGCGGCGTGGATGGAGCCATCCACCGTGCCGGTGGGCCAGCCGTCCTGGAGGACTGCCGCAGACGGTTCCCGGCAGGGCTCGCTACGGGCGATGCCGGTTGGACGACGGCAGGCTTGATGCCGGCGCGGTGGGTCATCCATGTGGTCGGTCCGAACTACAACCGCGGCGAGCGCGACCGCACTCTGCTGACCTCCTGCTACCAGCGGGCGCTCGCGGTGGCCGACGAGCTCGGTGCACGGACGATCGCCTTCCCCCTGGTCAGCGCCGGCAGCTATGGCTGGCCGAAGTCCGACGCGATCGACGCAGCCCTGGAGGTCTTTCGATCAGCGCAGACCCAGGTGGCCGAGGCGCGGATGGTGGCGTTCGACCGTGCGTCGTATGCCGCGATTGAGGACGCACTTCGGCGGGGATGACCCCGCCAGGTGGATCGTCGCTGCGCGGCGCTGGTCAGTGGGGTCGGGCGGCGGTGCGCAGCACCGCGGTCAGCGCCGCGAGGTCCCCGGCCGCGGCGTGAGCCGCACCGACGTCGAGGCGGGCTCCGGCCGCGATCGCCGGCCCGGCCACCCGCACCGCGCGGGCGATGCCCGGGCCGTGGGTGACACCGCAGGCTGCCACGAGCCGGTCACCGACCACGGAGAGCACGAGGAGGCCGCCCGGCACGTCGAGCACCTCCTCGCGCGCGCCTGCCGGGGCGACACCCATTGACTGCACGGTCGCGTCGTACTGGTCGGACCACCACCACGGCACGTCGGTGAAGGCATCGTCCTGGCCGAGCACCGTGTGGGCGGCCACCTCACCCTGGCGTCCGGCCGCCGTGAACGACTCGAGCCGGATGCCGTGTGCCTCACCCGGGTGCCGCGTGCGCACCGCATCACCCGCGGCGAACACGTGGGGATGTGACGTGCGTCCCGTGGGGTCGATGAGGATGCCGTCGTCGACCGCCAGCCCAGCGGCCCGCGCCAGCCCATCACGCGGGACGATGCCGATGCCGGCCACCACCGCGTCGGCCGGCACGACGGTTCCGTCGGCCAGCCGGACACCGGTGACGGCACCGTCCGGCGAGCGCAGCACGGCATCCGGCGCCACACCCGTGCGCACGACCACCCCGTGTGCCTCGTGAAGGGCGCACAGCCACCCGGCCACCGCCGCGGGGACGCCTCGCGCGAGCACCCGGTCTGCGGCCTCGAGGACCACGACGTCCACCCCGCGGGTCGCTGCGGCGGCCGCCACCTCGAGCCCGATGACGCCTCCGCCGACGATGACCAGGCGGCTCGCGTGGTCCAGCGCCTGGGAGAGCGCCGCGGCGTCCGTGGTGTCACGGAGGTAGTGCACGCCCTCGCCGTCAGCCCCCGGCAGGGCGAGACGCCGGGGCTGCGCCCCCGTCGCGAGGATCACCGACTCGAAGGGGACCACGTCACCGGATGCCGTGACGAGCCGCCTCGCGTCGGGGTCCAGGCTGGCGACCGTCGTGTTGGTGCGCACCTCGATGCGCTCGCGCCACGGATCCCCCGCGGGCCACACCTCGGGCACCGTCGCGCCCGGGAGCAGCAGCACGTCCTTGGACAGCACCGTGCGGTCGTACGGGGACCGGTCCTCTGCGGTGAGAAGAATGACGTGCCGCCCTGCGGCCGCGAGGGCGCGCGCCGCGGCACCGGCCGCGGGACCGCCGCCCACGACGACGGCATCCGGTCGGTGGGAGCTCATCGGATGCTGCTGCGCCGGCTCATGCGCCCTTGGTCGCCGTGCACAGGAACACACCGAACTCGCGGTCGCCCTTGAGGATCGTCGTGGCGTCAACGAAGGCGACGTCGGCGAATCCTGCGTGTGCCAGCTGCTCAGCGAGGCGGTCCCTGTCGAATCCATGATGGCCGTCGAAGTCGACCTTCTCGGCGTGGAAGGCGCCCTCGGGATCCTCGTCAAGGTCCGCGATGGCCACATGACCACCGGTCACCAAGAGGCCCGCCAGGGACCGCAGCAGCGCATCGAGGTCCTGCACGTGGTGCAGCGCCATCGAGCTCCAGGCCACGTCATAGGTGCCATCAAGAGAGTCCGTCGTGAGGTCTGCCCGCACAGCGCGAAGTCGGTCACCGAGCCCAGCCGCATCGATCCGCTCCTGTGCCACCTGCACCATTCCTGCGGAGGGATCGGTCACGACAACGGAACCCACCCTGTCGGAGAGCAGGATGCTGAGGCGACCGGTGCCACCGCCGATGTCCAGCGCACGCATCCCGGGGTTGAGGCTGACCGCGCGTGCGATGGCCTGTGCCACGGCGACCTGCCGCTCCTCGTGGCCGGGGGCGTCGTCCCATGTGGCGGCCTCGTCATCGAACCGCTTGTGTTCGTGCATGCAGTCGACCCTAGTCCCGACGCCACCGGCCGAGAATCATGCACTGAGCCGGGAGGAGAACCTGGCCTGTTTGGGCTATGGACGCTCGCGCCACCTCCTCACTAGCGTGTGCCTCGCTGGCGTGGCCGTGAAGGCCGCGTCCAAAGGTCAAGGAGGACTCGTGTTCGGTCGATTCCTGCTCACCACTTTGATGATGGTCGCGTCGGCAACAATTGCCGCACCGGTCGCGAGCGCCGGGCCAGCGGTGAACAAGTGTCCAGCTGCAGGTGGCGTCAAAGGGCTTGCGGCTGAGAGCCCCGCAACCATCGCGGTGGAGCAATAGTCAAGACCTGTGGATCGGCGTGTCACGCGACTTGTTGATCGCCTCCTGATTCGGGGTTGGTGCCTTCGGGTCGTTCGATGAGGATCCCTCGCTCGAAGGCGGCTCCGGCCCGCACGAGCGCGACGAGGTGGGGGGCGTTGACGGCCCGCCACCGGGCTTGGGCGGACTCGATGAGCTTGAACGCCATCGCGATCCCCGCAGCGCGCGAGCCGGGTCCTTTGGTGACTCGCTGACGCAGCCGCACGGTCGCGAAGGTCGACTCGATCGGGTTCGTCGTGCGCAGGTGGACCCAGTGCTGCGCGGGGTAGTTGTAGAACTCCAGGAGCACGTCGAGGTCGTCGGTGATCTTCGCGACCGCCTTGGGCCACTTGGCCCCGTACTGGGACGCGAACACCGTGGCCGCCTTCTGCGCGTGCTCGCGATCTTCGGCGTTCCAGATCTCAGCCAGGGCGGCCTTCGCGCCGGGCTGCGCGGACTTGGGCAGCGCGTTGAGGACTCCACCGCGACGTCTTGACGGGGCTCCTTGGACACGGACGCCTCGCTTCCTCCGAGGCGGGGTGGCTCGTGCACGGTGCACATCCTCTCCCGTGCCACCTCTCGGCACCACAGATCGGTCGTCACCTGCCCCTGCAGCGGTCCCGTCATCCGCTCGAAGCACGTTAAGCCCTGCGACGCCCGCGACACCTATGGATAGGCCCACCACAATGGTGGGCATGCCTACCGCGCACCGCACCTCGATCACGCCCCCTCCCCGAGGCCTGCAGTGACCGCACCCGACCCGATCCACCACCTCGCCGAGGCCCAGCACTGGCAGCAGGCACTCACCACCGGCGAGTACCGGCAGAGCACCCTCGGGGGAACCCTCGAGGACGAAGGCTTCATCCACTGCTCGACGCCGCAGCAGGTCGCCGGAGTCCTCGGCCGCTACTACGCGGCCCACGACGGCGACCTCGTCCTGCTCACCATCGACCCCGACCGGCTCGCCGCCCCCCTGCGCTGGGACGTCGCCAATCCCGCAACGGGAGAGCAGTTTCCGCACATCTACGGCCCCCTCAACCCGGATGCCGTCGTCGCCACCCGCGTCCTCCACCCACCCCACGCCGCCGCCCCGCAATCGATCACGCTGCGCGCCGACGGCATCGAGATCGAGGTGCTCACAGCCGGCGCATCCGTGCGCCGCCTGCGGCTCGGACACGACCCGGCCACGGCCCTTGACGTCGTCCTCGGCCACGCCGACCCGCAGACCTACCGCTTCGCTGGCGGCTACCTCGGCGCGACCATCGGCCGCCTCGCCAACCGCCTGGCCGGCGGGTCCTTCACCATCGACGGCGAGACCTTTAACGTGCCGACGAACGAGGGCACGACGGCGCTGCACGGCGGGTTCAACGGCTTCGACCGGATGCCGTGGCATGTCACCCAGCGCACCGACACCCGGGTGCGCCTCACCCTCACCAGCCCGGACGGCGACAACGGGTTCCCCGGCACGGTCGAGGTCAGCGTGACGTACACCGTCTCCCCCGGGCAGGTCCGCATCGACTACACCGCGACGACGGACCGGGCGACCCCTTTCAACGTCACGAACCACGCCTACTTCAACCTCGATGGCGAGGGCAGCGGGGCGGTGGATGACCACGAACTCGAGGTCACGGCATCCGCGATGGTGCCGATCAACGCGGCCAACCTTCCGACGGGCGAGATCCGACCCGTCGAGGGCACGCCGTTCGACCTGCGCGAGCCGCGGCGCGTCGGCGAGGTCCTCGCGGCGGATGACGAGCAGCTGCGGCGCGGCAAGGGCCTGGACCACACCTTCGTGCTCGACGGGCCAGCCGACGACACCGGGCTGCGCCGGGCGGCTCGGCTGCGAGGTGCGGGCGGCCGCGTGTTCGAGGTGCTCACGGACCAGCCGGGGGTGCAGGTGTACACGGGCGCGCACTTCGACCACTCGATCGTGGGGCTGTCCGGGGCGACGTACGGCCCGCGGGCAGGCATCGCCCTGGAGACCCAGGGGTTCCCGGATGCCGTGCACCACTCGCACTTCCCCGACACCGTGCTGCGCCCCGGCATCCCGTTCCACTCGACGACGATCTGGCGCCTGCGCTGACCCCCTGCGACGTCAGTTGCGCCTGCGGCGGCGAAGGTCCGCTCCGCGCATGACCCAGGGCACGACGATGAAGACGTACGCGACGCAGCCCAGCGCCGCAACAAGGGACCCGCGCCACCCCGGCGGGTCGGTGGCCACGACCCAGAACCCGAAGGGTGCGAGAAAGACGACCGCACACACCCGAGGGTTGCCAGACCACGCGGAACCGGCACCCCGTCAACCCACCACTGGCTGGGGTCCCCGTACGTGTTTGGCCACGCCGGAAGGTGTTCAGGGCGAGGGCGCTCCCTGCCGTCCCTCCTGCGCACCATGTAGCCCATCACGACTCACGACAACGAAGCCGGGTGAGGTATGGCCTCACGTTTGCTCAGTTCACGGCCTCACATTTGTAAACCTGGTGCGCTCACGTTTGTAAGGTTAATGAGCCACATCCTGCTACCGTGGGCCGCGTGCCCCTGAATTTCCTGGTCGAACGCCGAGTGAGCGGGTTGTTGCGAGAACTCGTTGCAGTGGAGCCGGTCATCGCGTTGCACGGCCCTCGTTCGGTCGGGAAGTCGACGGTGCTGTCCGGGTTCGCCGCCCGTGCGGGCGGATCGGTGGTGGATCTGGACGACGTCGAGGTGCGTGAGGCCGTGGTCGGCAACCTGGCCGCGGTCGTCGCCGGCGCCACACCGTTGTGCGTGGATGAGTACCAGCGCGTCCCGGACATCCTCGACGCGATCAAGGCACGGCTGAACCGCGAGGGCAGCCTCGCTGGTACGGCGGTCGTCACAGGATCGACCCGTCAGGACGCGCTGCCGATGACAGCCCAGGCGCTCACTGGCCGTCTGCACTCTCTGACGATCTGGCCGTTGTCCCAGGGAGAGATCGGCGGTGTTCGGGAAGACCTGCTGGAGGCGCTGAAGGTGGATCCGGCCGGCACCGTCAAGCAGGTGCCCACCTCGTCGACCACCCGGGCGGAGTACGTGCAGCGGGTGTGCGCTGGGGGCCTGCCATTGGCGCTGCGCCGGACTCCCGCGACGCGCGCACGGTGGTTCGACGACTTCGTGCGCGCATCCGTCGAACGTGACGCCCTTGAGCTGGGCAGAGTCCGTGAGCGTCAGGCCATGGCTGACTTACTGGCGCACTTGGCCGCACAAACGGGTCAGTTGCTCAACGTGACCAAGGCCGCTCAGGCCGTCGGAGTCAGCCGCCCGACAGTGGAGAACCACCTGCGCCTCTTGGAGGACCTGTTCCTCCTCGTGCAGCTCCCCGCCTGGGGTCGGACGCTGCGATCACGGGTCAACGCCAAACCGAAAGTTCACGTTGTCGACTCCGGACTGGCGGCTCGGCTACTTCGCCTCAACCCCGACAAGCTCGCCGGGCTCGACCCCTCAGCACTGACCGACTTCGGGCACCTGCTGGAGACCTTCGTCATGGGCGAGGTACGCAAACAAGCGTCCTGGCTGAACGAGGCCGTCGCGCTGGGGCACTGGCGCACCAGCGACGGCGCCGAGGTTGACCTCGTGATCGAATACGACGACGGCACCGTGATCGGCCTCGAGGTCAAAGCCAGCGAACGCGCTCCCGCTGCCGAGTTCCGCGGCCTCGCCCAACTCCGCGACGCACTTGGACCACGATTCGCCGCCGGGATCATCCTCACCACTGGGCGCCGCTCCTACACCTACGCCGACAGGCTCCACGTCATGCCCATCGACCGACTGTGGACCCCAGTGAGACCAACCACAAGGTCCTGACCAGCAGCGCACCAGAACTCTTCAAGCCGCCGGCTCCTTTGCGCTCGACGACGAGCCGGCGCCTCATCTGACGGGTGCCCCACGCAGAAGTTCGGATCGCACGCAGTAATTACCGGGCGCGATCCGAAGTACTGCGTTCTCAGCCGAGGAGGCGGTGGCGCTGGCGCCCGGCCGCGTCGAAGTTCGCCGGGTCGAGCCAGGCGTCGAGGCGCTCACGCACCGCCGGCCACTCGCCGTCGAGCAGCGAGAACCACGCCGTGTCCCGGTTGCGCCCCTTGGTGACCATCGCCTGCCGGAACACTCCCTCGAACGTGTACCCCAGCCGCTGCGCAGCCCGCCGCGACCCCGCGTTCAGCGCATCGCACTTCCACTCCAACCGGCGGTAGCCGAGGTCGTCGAAGACGTGCCCCATGAGCAGCCGCTGGGCCTCGGTCGACGCCGGAGTCCGCACGAGCCCGACGCCGAAGATCACCGACCCGATCTCGATCAACCCGTTCGCCGGATCGATCCGCATGAGCGACAGAACTCCAGCAGCCCGCCCGTCGACCAGCACCGTGAACGTCAACCACCCCGGCGTGGCGACCATCGAATCAACAAGGGCCCCAACGGCATCCGGCCCCTCAGGGCGCGACATCGACAGGTACGTCCAGTGCGCCTCATCCGTGCCGGCCCAGGCCTCCACCAAGTCACCCACGTGAGCCCCCGACAAGGGCTCGAGCACACAGGTGCGCCCCGTCAGCACTACCCCGGACGGCACCGGCCGCGGCGTCCATCCAGGCACCGGCGCACCGACCGGTTGCAGCGAATCACCAGAGACACCAGAACCACCAAAACCGGCAGAGCTCACGAGCCGAGAGCCCCGGTCGGCAGGTCGAACCACAGCAGGTGCTCGAAGTCATCGGAAAGCCCCGACGCGTGCGAACCCAAATCGGGCGGGGTCGCCGCGGCCAGGATCGCCGCCCCGTCAGCGAGGTGCTGCGCCAACAACTCCTCACCACCGCGGTTGTCCGTGCGCGGCACCCGCATGTCGCCATCAGGCCCGTACGAGATCGCCCCCAGCCGGATCGGCGGCTCGACGACCCCGTCACGGTGCCGCCACCGCCCGGACTCGGGGTCGAAGACGTAGTCGCCGAGCAGGCGCCAGCCGTCGCGCGCGACGAGGCGCACGGCATCCACGACGTAGTCCGCGACCGTGTCGGAGAGGAAGTAGTTGAAGTTGACCCGCACCCAGCCGGGCTTGATGCCCTCGCAGCCGCCGGTGATCTCGCGCTCGAACTCGTGCGAGCGCTCGATGTCGATGCCGAGCAGCCGGTGGCCGTACGGGCCGGCGCACGAGCAGCCGCCACGGGCCTGCACGCCGAACAGGTCGTTGAGCAGCGCGACGACGTAGTTGTGGTGCAGCCAGTGCCCCGAGGGGGCCCGCACGACGAACGACACGATCGACAGCCGCGGCGCGTCGAGGTTGCCGAGGATCTCGATGGACGGCTCGGCCCGCCACGCCTCGACGGCACGAGCCAGCAGCCGCTCCTCGTGCAGGCGGATCGTCTCGACCCCGACGGCCTCCTTCAGCTGGAACACCAGGCCAGCGCGCACCGACTCGATGATCGCCGGGGTGCCACCCTCCTCGCGGTGCGCGGCGTCGGTGACGAACGCGTGGTCCTCGGGGTTGACGTACGCGACCGTGCCACCGCCGGGCACGACGGGCACCCGGTTGCCGAACAGCTCGCGCCGGGCGATGAGCACCCCGGGCGTCGACGGCCCACCGATGAACTTGTGTGGCGACAGGAAGATCGCGTCCTTGTACGCGGCCGGGTCGCCGCCCACCGGCGCGGTCATCTCGATGTCGACGTACGGCGCCGCCGCCGCGAAGTCCCAGAACGCGAGCGCCCCGTGCTCGTGCAGCAGCGCCGACACCCCGTGCGTGTCCGAGACGATGCCGGTGACGTTGGATGCCGCGCTGAACGAGCCGATCTTCAGCGGCCGGTCGGCGTACTCCTCCAGCCGGGCGCGCAGGTCGTCGCGGCACACCCCGCCGTCGGCGTCCTCGCGGATGGTGACGACGTCGGCGATCGACTCGCGCCACGGGATCTCGTTGGAGTGGTGCTCGTAGGGGCCGATGAAGACCACCGGTCGCTGGTCGCGCGGGATCGCCTCGGTCAGGTGCCAGCGGTCCTCCAGCGCCGACGGGATGCGCAGCCCGAGCACCCCGATGAGCTTGTCGATCGCCCCGGTGCACCCCGACCCCGCGAAGACGACCACCGTGTCGGCGTCGCCGTGAACGGCATCCGCGATGATCCGCCGCGCGTCCTCGCGAAGGCGGGTCGTCTGCAGGCCGGTGCCGCTGGACTCGGTGTGCGTGTTGGCGTAGCCGGGCAGCACCTCGTCGCGAATGAAGTCCTCGATGAAGGTCAGGGCACGACCGGATGCCGTGTAGTCGGCGTAGGTGACGCGTCGCCGCCCGTAGGGGGTCGTCATCACGTGGTCCTCGCCGATGACGGAGTCGCGGATGCGACGCACCAGGGCTTCCTGCGCGGCGCTCGAGGTGGCGGGGGTGTGCTGCTCGGCCATGGGGTCAGGGTCTCACGGGCCG
>Ga0209480_10001644_pt1 | contig 16135 bp, 15 predicted proteins | sample JI61114C2DNA_FD_187501 | JGI IMG/M metagenome (GOLD analysis project Ga0209480, IMG submission 187501) | Wastewater effluent complex algal communities from Wisconsin, to seasonally profile nutrient transformation and Carbon sequestration -... | ecosystem: Engineered > WWTP > Effluent > Algae...
CCAGACCCTTTTGGCCAGGGCCTGCTAATAAGACAATAAACGCCACTTGTTTGTTGTTTACTGCCACCATGGGTGCAATCATGCCGCCTTCACTATGACCAATTAATCCAATTTTTTTCTTGTCTACATCTGAACGGCTCAATAAATATTGAATACTATTATTAACGTCTCCCGCAAAGTCTACAGAAGTAATTTTAGATGGATTGGGTCCCAGACTTGATTTTCCCGCACCTCTATCATCCACACGTAATACAGCAATGCCTTGTTTGGTTAACAAATCGGCCAGTACAGCATAGGTTTTATGACCAAACATAGTACCATCTCTGTCTTGGGTGCCACTACCAGAGATGATTATTACGGTTGGGAATCCATTGCCCTGTGAAGGTTTGGTAAATGTGGCGCCATATTGCAAACTACTATCTGCATTTTTGTACATGACTTCTTCTGCTATATACCCAAAAGGCACTTTTGGTGTTTGGGGTCTAACGGGAGCGGTTGGAGGCTTTGGAATATCTTTTTCATCCAATCGCTTCATGTTAAGCGGCGTTTTGAAATTCCCCTGTTTAAAATTTCCGTGAATGCTATCCTTGCCATTCCAGCTGCCGCGATAGCCTGCATTCATGATCTTAATCTCAGTTAGAATACTATCTCCCACCAATTCAGTTTTACTACCCTGTAATCCAAAACTATTTTGATCAGGACTATCAAAACTTGACCTGTATTCGTTACCCGTTTTGTCAATGTGCATGACAAAACGAATCTGTCTGCTACCAACACCAAGAAAACCCTGCCAAGCACCTACAATGGTTTGCGCTTGCGATGCATACCCTGCGAACAAGATGCAAATAAGAAAGCTGATTTTTTTCATGGTATTAGGATTGGTGTTTTTTATAATAACGATAAGAAAATACAAAGGGCACTATAGAAATAATAACTGTGATTGCTGTAAATACAATCCATCCAATTTTGGCTGGAGCCAATAAGGATATAATCATGCATGAAAAACCCCCAATTACCCAAAGTTTGCCCGCTAGTAAATGAGTGGCTCTCCAATTGTCTGCGTTTTCTAGTGTCCATGGGGTTCTAAATCCAGCAAAGTAATTTGGTTTGATGGAGCGCATATAATTTCCCATTAAAGCAAATAGCGTTCCTATTAAAGGCAGTATAAATTTATTGATTTGAAAATCATTTGATACGGCCGATTGAATGATAATCAAGTTTAACAAACCCATGAATACTACTATTACTAATCCAATTTTCTCCAATGTAGCTGGATTTTGACCTGCTGATTTTTTGGGGTCTATTTTTGGTAAGTATTTCATTAAAAAATAAGAACCAAGGCCAACCAAGCTTAATAACAGGGTTGTGAAAATTAGGGTTGATTTATGACCAAATCCATCGGGCTTTCCCTCTATATTAAAATGCGTAGCAATAGTGTCTGGTAAATTGGTATAGATCCATCCTAGGTATAATAAAGGGATGCCAAAGGCCGCAAGTAGTATTACTAAGTAAAGTGGATGTTGGTTTTTCATGTTATTTTTTTGTTTTGGCAAACTGAACTACTCATTTTTCACTGTTTTTAGCAATGCTGTTTGTTTTAGTAAATCTAAATGATTCTCATCAATTTTTTTTCCGTAGAAAGCTAGCATTACAAGTTTCTTAAGTAATCTAATCCTTTAAAATGAGCAAGGTTAACCGATGTTAAAACCGCTTTTAATTTTTAACCCAATGGTAACTGGGTTTTAAGATTTTTTTGTGAATTCAGGTACAAGTATTGAAAACAAAGGGCTTCAGCCTTTTATTAACCCTGCTTAACACTATTTTTAACACCGTTCATCCTAAAACAGGTAGCTACACAAAAACCTCATCACAATCCGCAAAACAAAGTCAGTTCCATTTCTATGTTTGTTCTGTCAAAACAAACATCCAAATCCAATCAACAATCCAAAAAAAACCAAACCATGAAAAAAATTATCATCGCCGCCCTTTTTGCAGCAAGTATCATCAGTTCTGCTTTTGCAGCAGACGCTAGTAAAGTAAGTCTGAAAATAATGGACAATTTTAAAAAAGAATTCCGCAATGCAGCACAGGTGGAATGGACCATTAAAGAACAGTATACAAAGGCCGATTTTAAAGTAAACGGAATAGCCGTAGAAGCATTTTTTGACAAAGAGGGAGAGCTAATTGGTACAAGCCGTCACGCCGAGTTTAATCAATTACCACTAAGTGCCATAGAAAAAATTCATCAAGACTATGCTAATTATCAGGTTAGCTCTACTATTGAATTTGATCAAAAAGGAGACCGTAATTTTTATGTGTCTTTAGAAAAAGGGAATAGAAAACAAATTTTGGTTGTCTCTCTTTATGGAGAAGTAAGCAAATTTGAAGGATTGGGTAAATAAGTCAGTTATTTCCTAATACCAGTCTTAGATAAGCAGTATGCCCTCAATAAATTAAAACCTTATTGGGGGCTTTTATTTAGGTAAGCGCCCATGGTATTAAAACCATAACCTGCGGCCTTCAAGTCAACAATCAATTGGTTGAGTTTGTCTAATAACTTGGGTCCACAATCTGTTCTGGTATAAGCAGGTAGGCCATAAGTTTCAATAGCAACAAATTCCCAGGGATGAAAATAGAGACAGACATAACCGTCTTTTTTCAACGTGTTTTTGGTCCAAGAAAGAAATAAGGAATAAGGAAAGTTTTTAAAACTCAACCAGAATAAGGGAATACGCAAGGGTGATACAGAAGCAGGCATCCTAGTCATTCCTTGATCTTGATATACTGTTCTAGGTAAGTATAGGTTATTATAGCGTCCTGGAATCCAGGTAGGATTAATAGAAGAATCATAACTAAACCCAGCTTTGATTACTTCTGACATCTCCACTTTACGCATCCTAGGCATGCGCAGTCCCCGAATCTCTTGGCCACTAATCTTGGACAATACTTCTCTGGATTGAAATAAGTGTTCATTCTCAAATGCTGAATGGTAAAAGGTATGGGAAGCAATCTCGTGTTTAATAGCATGTTCCCGAATGGCATCAGGAAAATGTTGAGCAAAATTAGCGGTGGTAAATAAGGTGGATGGAATTGTATGAGCATCTATCATGGGCATTAGCGCATCTAGTCCAGCTTTACCTACTTGCATTTGCTCGTCTGCAGTTATTGGAAAATTATATTCCAACGGCATGTCAAATTCCTCCACGTCAAAACTTAAAAGTACCTGTGGGGTCATGTCAAATTGGTTTCTTTGACTATATAATGCGGACGTTGCTTACTCTGTTGGAAAAGTTTACCCAAGTACATACCAATAATTCCTAAGATCATTAATTGTAAACCCCCAAAAAAGGCAATGGTTGCAATAATAGACGTCCAACCTGAAATGGCTTGTCCAAAATAGTAGCTATAGATAATATAGGGAACGTATAAGAGTGAGATGAGCGAAAAACACATACCCAAATAAGTAGCTATATACAAAGGTTTGGTACTAAAAGAAGTGATTCCTTGCAGAGCAAATCGAATCATTTTCTTCATGGTATATTTTGACTTTCCTTTGAGTCTTTCTGCGGGTTCGTACTCAATTCCGGATTGTTGAAACCCCATCCACTTTACCAAACCACGCAAAAACAAATCGGTTTCTTTAAACTCCCTAAAAACGTCTACTACGCGTCTATCCATGAGTCTAAAATCGGCTGTGCCCTGTTCTAATTCAATATCTGATAAGTTATTGATGAGGTTGTAAAACATATTAGACGTTTTACGTTTCATCATGGGCATGTCTTGGTGGTCTTTGCGAATGGTATAAACAATATCATTCCCAGCTTCCCATTGTTCTAAAAGAATTGGGATCAATGCAGGCGGATGTTGCATGTCTCCGTCCATCATGATTACAGCATCGCCACCGGCTAAATCTAGCCCAGCTTTTAGTGCATTTTGGTGCCCAAAATTTCTAGATAAACCTATATAGCGGATATGGGTATTATTGGCTGAAATAGCTTTTAAAAGGGCTAATGTTCCATCACTACTACCATCGTCTACAAAAATCAATTGGTAATCATATGGCAGGTTGCTCATCACTTGATCCACCGTTTCAATCAAAATGGGAATATTGCCTTCCTCATTGCAAGCGGGAACTACTATGGAGATTTTCTTAGTCATGCAACTGCGGTTTTCAATATTTGTTTATCCGAAACTTGTTAAATTAACGGATGGTTCAATCTTTCTTTTATTCCAAGTGAATAATTCTATCATACAAACAACCCAAACAATAATGCAAGGAATAGCTTTTATATGATATGGTTTTAAGAACTGCTCACGAAGATACCTAGGAAACAATTCTGTTGGTGAAAGGCATGTGAAAATAAAAACCAGTACCATGAGCCATTGGTGCCATTTTACCCTTTCTAAACTAATGTACCAAATAGCGGCACCTGCCACAGCTATGATATAAGAAGGAGATTCTACTCCTGGATTGAAAACAACGGTAAAAAGTAAAATGCCTCCCAAATACAATTGTCTAAACTGTGGATTATGATAAACTTCTTTTTTGAATAGTACTAATAACATGGAAATAGTACCAAATAAAACAATCCATAATTGATCTATTTGGATGGATTTAAACATGCCAATAACGCCTATTAAACTCAAAGAATCCCGGATGGTTTGTAATTGTAAGCGATGGAACCAACTTTGATACAAAAATATCAAATGGTCTAAGGGCACAATGAATAAGGGTAATGAAAAAAACAAAACCGCCCAAGCCAGGCCTTTTACAAAAAAGGATCCCCTTTTTTTATAGCAAATCCAAAAGACACCTGCTGTTAAAACATAAATTTTAAAGAAAAAACCAAAAGCAAAGAATAAACTAGACCAAGTAGTTTGTTTTTTTTCTTGATACAAATAGACCAATATAATTAGCGCTGCAACGGTAGCATTTGTTTGTACATTTTCCGCAGCAGTAATATATTCAATTAGGCAAAACCAATAGACAAAGATTTTTTTCTTTAATTCTATGGGCATCATCTTTATGGCAAGAAGTAGGGCAATGGTATGGGTTAAGTTCCACAATAAAATGCCTAGCCAATCAGGTAAATAATAGAAAAGCCCCATTCCAAATGCAAATAAGGGACTATAATTATATTCTGTATGATACTCCGACGGGTACATCAAGTACAAGTCGTATTGTTTTTTTAAGTGCTCAAAAGATGCTACAAAACAGTCATAATTATCATAGCTATCTATAAATGCCACTTTTAAACTAATCAATACACAGGCAATAATATAAATAGTAATGATGACCCGCTCATTATTAAAAAAAGGCTTTCTTGAGATGGTATTAATTGAAAAAGACATACGAACAAAGATATATTTTCTAGGAGACCAAGCAATAGCTAACCCTGCTACTTTGCATGGTAATGGTGGGTAATACGTCTATTGCTAGGTTCAGTTGATGGGCATAAGAAAGGATTTCAGACTTGGAAAGCGTCAATAACTTTTTGTTTTTCCTGAGCTGGTTGTATTTGGATTGCTTGGCAACAAACATAAATTTCAAAAACTGGAAGAAATACTTGTTTTTAATACTATGAGCTAAAATACTGATGATATCTTTTAGCAAACCCTGCTCGTTTGTTATAACATCTGCCAAAATAATCTTACCCCTAGGCTTTAGTAATAATTTACATTTTTCTAATAATTGAAGTACGTCCTCTTTTTTTTCAAAGTATTGAATCACACTTAGAATCACAATCGTGTCAAATTGATTGCCCTCCTGTTCTAAAACGGATAAGGAATAAATGGATTGATCTAAGGGAAAAGCTTTAAAATGAAAATTGGGGTAGTCCTTACACTTTTCTTTGGCAGTTTCTATATAATGATGTGAAATGTCAATGCCAAAATAACTAGTAATGCTTCCTTTTAATGCATTGGCCAAATAGCCTGGACCACATCCAAAGTCTAATACCTGAGAATTTGCTCCAATTAATTGATTATGAATGAGTTTGCTAGCAACATATTCCGTGCTTTTCTCCATAACAGTTGTGAATAGTTTTGGATTTTCCTGCCAATAATTACCCCAACTGGACATAAGCGATCATTAATTTCCAAGTAAGATATAAAAACAATTAAAATAAAATTAAGAATACCTTAAAAATAATCTATCCTTTCAGTTCATCATAAAAAATTACTTTTGCCCCCTTAATTGATTTTTCAAACTAAAAGTCTTCAAAATGAGCAAAGGACCTGTATCCCAATTCATACAACACCATTACCGTCACTTTAATGCTGCAGCCCTAATTGATGCTGCAAAAGGCTATGAAACCCATTTGTTAGAGGGTGGCAAAATGCTAGTAAGCTTGGCAGGTGCCATGAGTACCGCAGAGTTGGGAATCAGTTTGGCCGAAATGATTAGGCAAGACAAGATTGCCATTATTAGCTGTACGGGCGCCAATTTGGAAGAAGACGTGATGAACTTGGTAGCACATAGCCATTACAAGCGTGTACCCAATTACCGTGACCTGACTCCTCAAGACGAATGGGATTTGTTAGAGAACCATTATAACCGAGTTACCGATACCTGTATTCCAGAAGAAGAAGCTTTCCGTAGACTACAGAAGCACTTGGTAAAACAATGGAAAGACGCGGAAGCCAATGGTGAGCGCTATTTTCCACACGAGTTCTTGTACAAAACCGTTTTGTCTGGTGAATTAGAACAATACTATGAGATTGATCCAAAGAATAGTTGGATCATTGCCGCCGCTCAGAAAAATATTCCAATTGTGGTTCCAGGTTGGGAAGACAGTACCACCGGAAATATTTTTGCTAGCTATGTAATCAAAAATGAATTAAAAGCATCTACTGTAAAAAGCGGGATTGAATACATGGTTTGGTTAACCGAATGGTATAGAGCCAATAGTGGTGGAAAAGGCGTTGGATTCTTCCAAGTGGGTGGTGGTATTGCTGGAGACTTTCCCATTTGCGTAGTACCTATGATGTACCAAGATTTGGAATGGCATGATGTTCCTTTCTGGAGCTATTTCTGCCAGATCAGTGACTCAACTACTTCTTACGGATCTTACTCTGGTGCAGTTCCCAATGAAAAAATCACTTGGGGTAAACTAGACATTCATACGCCTAAGTACATTGTGGAAAGTGATGCTACCATTGTTGTTCCTCTCATCTTCGCGTACTTACTTGGATGGTAGAATTTAGTGAAGAGTGAAGAGATAAGAGTGAAGAATGGACGCTGATCTCTGTATGCGAGTTACTTAGGCTGCGCCTAAGTTCTATAAATAGACAAACATCTTCATAAAGAAAAACCCTAGGCATGCCTAGGGTTTCTTTTTTTAGTATAATAAAATCACTCTTCACTCTTCACTCTTCACTCTTCACTCTTCACTCTTCACTCTTCACTCTTCACTCTTCACTTATCTTCCTGGCATATTCAATTTCAAATCACGCTTCAACATATTGTCTCTGTTGGCAATTTCCCATGAAGTATGGAAAATCATCATGACGCGTTTTTGCATCAGATCAAAATTGATTTTCTCAATAGTATCAGTTGGTTGGTGATAATCAGCCAACAACATACCATCATAGAAGAACAAAATGGGTACTCCTTTTTTTGCAAAATTGTAATGGTCGCTTCTGTAGTAAATAAAGTTCTTGTCATTTGGATCATCGTACTTGTAATCCAAAGTAATTTTAGAAGAATTAGCATTAGCCGCTTCATTGATAATTGGCAGTTCTGTGCTCAATTTATCATGCCCAATTACATATACATAGTTTAAGGAATCAGCAGTTTTGCGCTCTGTATCTACTCTACCTACCATATCAATATTTAAATCAGCGGTAGTTTTATCCATTGGATAAATGGGGTGTTCAGAATAATATTCAGAACCCCAAAGTCCTTTTTCTTCACCAGAAACAGTCATAAAGACAATGCTTCTTCTAGGACCCTTGCCTTTTTTGGCTGCTGCTGCCCATGCTTCGGCCATTTGCATCACGCCTACGGTACCTGAACCATCATCATCAGCACCATAGTAGATCACGTTACCACGTTTGCCCAAATGATCATAGTGACCAGTAACAAACAGGTATTCGTCTTTTTTATCAGTACCTGGTAACAATGCTACCACATTACTACTTTCTAAGTTCTCAGTTGTTTTTGTTGCAGCCAATTTTAGTTCGGCTACATAATTGTCTTTCTTCAAGTTTTTGAAGTCAGCAACGCTCAATTGGCTTGTTCTTCCAACAAGGGCGGTAGCTACTTCTGTAGAAATTGTGGACATTAAAAATCCTGCTGCTGTAGGTTTACGCAGGTACATACTGCCTTTTACAGGAGTTGGGTTCTTGCGTGGAAAGTCTGAAGAAATCACCAATAATCCTGCAGCGCCTTTTGTCATGGCTACACGCATTTTAGCAAAAGAAGAAGAAGGACTATTGTTCATGCCCCTTCCACTTTGAGCTGGAGCAGGAGTTGCACTTCCTTCTAATACCAAAACCACTTTACCCTTAACGTCTAAGTTGGCGTAGTCATTGATTTTGTTAGCAGAATCCACTATGCCATAACCTGCAAAAATGGTATTGTTATAACTCCAATCGCCACTGCCAATGGTTTGAAGAGAAAAACTATAGTCTTTATCCCATTCAAAATTTCTACCATTTACACTCAATTTTTTATAGGTCAAAGCGTCTTGGTAAACAGGATACAATTGTTGATAGCTATCTCCATTCCCTGGTTTTAATCCCATTTTTTTGAATTGGGCTTCAATATAGGCGGCAGCTTTTTTCTGTCCTGGGGTGGCGGTTTCACGTCCTTCCATTTCAGCACTAGCTATCACGGATAATTTTTCTTTTAATCCTTGTTGGGTAATCAGTGACCCGTACTTGGTCAGGTCTTCTTTGCTTTGAGCAAAAGCCATACTGCCTATCAAGGGTAGGCAGAGGAATAACAGTTTTTTCATTTCTCAGTTTTGGTTTATAATTATTCGCAAGCTATTTTATTCACACGGGTAGCATGTCTGCCGCCTTCAAATTCGGTACTGATAAAGGTTTCCACCATTTGTTGCGCTACATGTACAGATACAAAACGGGCGGGGATACAAATGATATTGGCATTATTGTGCTGGCGAATCAGCAAAGCCACATCATTCTGCCAACAAAGTCCGGCTCGGATTTGCTGGTGTTTGTTAGCCGTAATGGCAACTCCATTGGCACTACCACATAACAAAATTCCGCAGGCAGCTGCTCCTTGTTCTACAGCACTTGCTACAGCGTGTGCATAGTCAGGGTAATCTACAGAATCAGATGAATAGGTACCATAATCCTTAACAGCAATTCCTTTTGCTTCTAAGAAGCCAATCAGGTTTGCCTTGTATTCCAAACCCGCATGGTCGCTGCCTATGGCAATGGGTTTGCTACTGTCAAAAACAAAAGACATGTACATTCAGGTTTAATAGGTGCCGAAGTTAATTGTTTGCACTTATCTCACCTCAAAAAAAGTATCAATGGATAAAGCTTATTTGATTAGCTCCATTCTTCCTTTTCCTTGGCCTGTTGTTTCTTATAAACGCGAGCAGAAACAATAATGCTCAATTCATACAGCAGGAATAAGGGAATAAATACAATCAATTGACTCATCCAGTCTGGGCTAGGAGTAATAAAGGCGGCCACTAAAAGGATGACTACAATGGCGTATTTACGTGTGCTACGCAGAAAGCTTGGAGTAATTAACCCAATCCTAGTAAGGATAAAAGCAAGTACGGGCAATTCAAAAGCCAGTCCGCAACCTAGGATAATATTGGTCAAATTGTCTACATAATCAGCAAAAGTAGGTCTGGTGGTTAGCATTCCCTTGGTACCCAATTGGAATCCTCCCAAAAAGTTGAAGGTGAAAGGCCCTAGCAAAAAGAAGCCAAAAGCACCACCTAAAAAGAAAAAGAAAGACACCCAGAATATGATAAATCGGGTATTCTTGGTTTCAGCGTCTTTTAGAGCGGGTTTAACAAAGCGCCAGAATTCCCAGAAGATATATGGAAAAGCTGCAATTACGCCACCCACTAAGGCAATAGAAATAGCTCCTAGGAACTGACCACCAAATGTAGTGGTTTGCATTTCAACCTTAACTGGAGGCATACACAAAGCATCGCCAATATGGGCCCAATGGCTAAAATTGCACAAAGCCCTATAGCTGATAAAATCCGGGTTTACGGGCCCAAGAATAATATAATCAAAGATCCAGTCCCTATAAATAAAAATGACCGTAGCCATGACCAAGATGGCCAAAACGGAACGAATGATATGGGAACGCAGTTCCTCCAGATGATCTATAAAGGTCATCTCTGCTTTTTCTGAATCGGGATTTCTATTGAATAAAGCCATTGTTCTGATAGCGGTTATGGGCGGCAAAGTTAGGGGCAAGTCCTGCTCAAAGGGCAGTTATGGCAACAACTTATTTTAAAATCTTCATTTTAACCATTTCTATACGGGTGTCACTCACGGCAACCACGTCAAATTTATAGTGGCCAATAATGATATTTTCTTTCAATTTAGGAATGGTTTCGTGTTCATTAATAATATAGCCACTTAGGGTTTCAGAGTCTGCTACTGGAAAATCCAGTTTGTATTTCTCATTTAAATAATCCAATTCTAACCTACCTGAGAATAGGAATTCATCCTCGGTTAATTGCTTTTCTTCAAATTCTTCTACGTCATATTCGTCATGGATCTCCCCAAAAATCTCTTCTAAAAGGTCTTCCATGGTCACAATCCCTGCTGTACCACCAAATTCGTCTACCACCCAGGCAATGCTCCTGCGTTCCTTGGTAAACTTATTCATCAGGTCAGTGGCGCTCATACTTTCAGGAACCACCATCATGGGGTGCATGATAGATTGAATGCTGGCGGGTTTTTGAAACAGGTCTAATTGGTGTACATAACCCAGAATATTGTCAATATTATCGTCATAGACCACCAACTTGCTCAATTGGGTATTGATAAAATGGGTTTTCAATGCTTCAATACTCTCGTGAATTTCAATGGCTTCAATTTCTGTTCTGGGAACCAAGCACTGCCTAATTTTTACCATAGGCAGACTTAACGCATTTTCAAAAAGCTCAGTATTTAATTCAGGATTGTCTTCATCCTGTTCCTTGGTTTGCTGAAAAAAATGCTCCAGATCCACTTTGTTAAAAGCTTCATTCTTGTCATTCATGCGCATATTGAAAATATACTTCAGGATCCACTGAGAAATGCTCACCAATAAATTGGCATTGGGTTGGAACAGGGTATAAAAGAAATGAGCAATAGGCGCAAAGCTGGTTAACAAACTATCGTTGCGGGCCTTGAAAATGGCTTTAGGTATGAATTCTCCAATAACCAGCACCACTAAAGTAGAGAGTAGGGTATTGACAAATAATTGGATGCCCCCGTTTTCAATATGGATGGGGCGCCAAGCAATTTTTTTGAGTAATTCATCAAAAAGCAAACCATAGATCACCAAGAAAATATTCAAACCCACTAGACAGGAGCCAATGAATTTGGCTGGGTGTTCCATAAAATTGGCCACCATTAATGCGGATTTTCTACCCTGCTTCTTTTTTAATTCAATGCTTAATCTATTGGCGCTAACAAAGGCAATTTCATAGCCTGCAAAAAAACCAATCATCACAAGCGTGCCAATGATAGAAAGGATGGTATATAGTTCAGACATATAGGAAAAATAGTATAAAATTCTTGAAACGCAAAGCTAGGGTAAAGCCAGCAAACAAGAGTGCCCCAAGGAATTGGGGCACGTGGGTAAACTAACAACATGAGAAATGGTTGGCCTGTCCAACCGGACAGAATTGAATTATTTAAAATCCACCGTACAATTCTGGCATTTCAGGTCCAATTTGGCACCCTTACCATCGCCAACAGTAGCGGTAAAATGAACACCTGAACCCCCGTCGCCAGTACTACGGGCCAAGGAGCGGTTAATAGATCTTAGGTTATCCGCTAAGCCATCTTCTTTGGCATTGCCGGATTTTGTAAGTGCTTCTTTTTCAACAATAACTGGCTTTTTCTCAAATCCAGCATACACAGTGCTATAAGCGCCTAGATAGGTCACAGAATAGTTCTTTACTTCACGCATGGGTAGACGAATGTCTGCGTATTTATTATTGATTTTAATGCTTTCCAGCGATGCGGTAATATTGCGCACTTTCACATCGGCATTGGTGCCATCTAGTTCAAATGAATTGTGTAGTTTGGTAATGCGTAGGTTACCATAGTTTTTGCGTCCTTGTAAACTACCTACTTCTTCTATTTCATATTCATCATTGGTGCTTCTAAGCGTGATCTTTTTAACAATAGCCGCTTCAACAGTAGCATACTTGGTATCTAAGTCTAATTCATTGGCGTCTTTCATAATGAGGCGGCCATTGATTAATTCTACTTCACCATATTTAATATTGCCCGTATTGATATTGGCATATTTAGAACGTAGGGTCAGGTTGGCCACGTCTTGCATTTCCAAACCGCCATTGGTAATATCTACATTCAGTTTATTTAGGTTCCCAGAGATCAAAACTTCTGCATATTTGGTTTCCAAGTCTACTTTGTTATCCTTGGGAACATAAATAGTCACCTGTCTTTTTAGTTTAGATTGGGTGCCAATATTTTGGCCATTGGAATTGAACACTGCTGTATTATTTCCTGAACCACTGCTCCAAGCATAGGAACCGCCAGCGATGGTATAAGAACCACCACCAACTGTACCAGATTTTATTTTGATAGAACTAGCTGCTGAACGCAAGCTAATATTGAGTTTTTCAAACCACTCTTCATCAGACACTTTTGTGCCCTCACCTTCATAATAAATGGTGGTCACAATTTTAACTTTGGGTTGGTCCCAAGATTTGATTTCAATATTTCTGCTATTGTTTTCAATATAGATATCCTGTGCTTTAGAAGCAGCCACTTCTGTGGTAATTTCTTTTGACTTTAAGTCTTTGGGGTCAATTTGTTTTTCAGCACCTGGAAAGTAAAACCCTTCAACAGGTCTTAATGTAGTGCCAAGGGCATTGAGTTTTGCACGATTGGCATCAAGCTGACCACGAGATGCATCAAGCTGTTGTCTGCTCTGAGCCATGCTTTGTTCCGCAATGACCCTATTTTGTTCAGTAGTGGCGGTGGCTGGTTTGGGAGATGTAACTTTTACATCTTGTTGCGCAAAAGCAGAGAAGCTGCTGACTAAAAAAATGCTAGTGAGTAATTTGCTAATAATTGGTTTCATTATGCTGTTTTTATAGATTCAAGAAATAGGTCTTTGCAGTGTCAATTGATTCGCGGTTTTGTTTGTAGCGCGTGTTGAGTTTCTGCATTTCATTTTGCAATTGTTTGAGCATGGTGAGTTTTTGTTGATATACATTGATCAGTTGATCCAACAATTCATCCGTCATGCCATTTTTGCTGATGAACACCTTGATTTGTTTTTCGTCTTTTTCCATTTGTTGCATTTGCAACTTAAAGTCCTTAAAATAACTGGGCGATTCTGCATACAGAGGAGTAGTGCTAATCCTAGCTTTTTGCAGGTTAATCACTTGGGTAAAACTAGACTCCAAGGAGGCCATTTTTACTAAGTCATTATTAGATAATTCACTCACAGTATGTATGGTAGTGATAGGGGTTGCAGCAGGAAATCCCCTTTGCATGTTCTTGGCCTTAGCTGCAGGTTTGGTAAGGGCTGCAGTAATGGTTCTTTCCATGGTGTCCACCAAACTTGGTGTAATAGTTGGTAGAACTGGTTGCTTTATTTCTTTAACCAGTTCTTGCGCTGGCTGGGTTGGTTGGTTCCAATACCAGAGACCAGCTCCTGCTATCAATAGCAAGATGGCTGCTGCAGCCCATCTATAGCCAATGCGAAACACAGGTGTTGCTGCGGGTTCCAAAGACTCGCTAATGCCGGCCCATACTTTTGGACTAGGAGCATCATCACCTAATTGGTCCCGATGGTTTTGAAGATATTTTTTAAGTTCATCCATGTATTTGAATTGCGGTATTGATGCGTGTTCTTAATAATTGTTTGGCTCTATGATACTGACTCTTACTGGTTGATTCTGAAATACCCAATTGCTCTGCTATGGCTTTATGACTCAGATCTTCTATTGCATAGAGGTTAAAAATTTCTCTACATCCATCTGGCAAGGCCTTGATCTGTTGGTGCAGTTGGTCTAAACTCATTGTTTTCCACCAACCCATTCCTTCCTCCTCTGCTCTTTCTTCTAAATGTTCTTCCCAGGGTTCCAGTCTGATTTGTTTTTTGCTATACCGGATACATTCATTCACTACAATTCTGCGTAACCATCCGCCAAATTGCAAGGGTTCTTTTAATTGATCCAGTTTTTTAAAAGCTTGGATAAAAGCGTCTTGCAACAGATCCTCAGCTTGTTCCCGATTACCCGTCATCCTAATGCAAATCTGAAACATGGCCTTGCAATACAATTCATACAACTGACCCTGCGCCAAAGCATTTCCTTTCATGGCGTTTTGCACCAGTGCAGCAGGTATGTTGTTAGTTGCTTCCAAATCTTGTACAGTTATAAGAGTGCGCTAAAGGAAAAAGGTTGGAAATATTCCTAAAAAAAATTTGCAGCTTAATTTACCCAGCCTTATTTGACAGTGCTACTATCCGGAACTACAAAAAAACTACCGGGTTGAATATGGTTAATATGCACGTCTGCCAAGTTCTGGTCTGAATTAAAACCAATGCCAAATAGTCGCTGGCGCGATGGGTTGGACTGGCTAATAAATACTTCTTTTTCGGTTGAGAACCGCTGAGTGTTCTGGTCCCAGATCAGTTCTTTGCAAATCAAGGTGTCGCCTTTGATATTGAACACAATCACGCTATCGCGTAAGAAAATTTTGCTATCTCGTTCTATATAAGAGCCATATCGTGCAAACAATTTGCTTTGCAATTTTAGGCTGTCTGTAAAAAAATCAACCCTTAAGGTTTTGGGGTATTCTACTTTTCTGCCATTCTCATCCATACTCAACAACATCAGTGGTGCCGTTAATTTAGCCCTGGTCTTGCCGTCTTGACTCATATAGCTCAAGACATTATTGGCCTCGTCTACACCCTTCACTTTTACGCCCAAATTCTTTACCACATTAATGTCATTCTCACAACCCGTACACACAAAAAAGCAGCCTATAACAATGGCTGCTAATCTTGTTCTTTTATGTAAAATAAGATTAATCATATTTACGTGGTTGGAACCAAAGATCGCTCAAACTCAGACCAAAAGACAAACGGATAAAGTTTTCTGTAATATTATTAACAGAAGTACCACGTTTGCCAAATTGTATAGCGGTATTGACAATGGTAAACTGACTATTATAAGTATTCCATTTTCTAACTGGGATCCCTAATCCAAAAGATCCCCCAGTTGTTTTTAGTCCATTACCATCAGCGTTAATGCCTTCCTGACCAGTAAAGAACCCAAAACGATAATTCACGGTTCCCCAATAAGATCTTCCACTAACAGGGTCTGGTGAAATTTGTGCTCCCACTTTGAACATCCAACTATCAGTTAAAGCATCGGCCTGGCCATAGTATTTATATTGACTCCATTTGGTAGCCGTATATTCTGCACCAATGCTCCAGATATCAAACAGTCCCCTTGGAGCTAATACGGTTTTTCTAAATGTAATACCAGCGGCATAATTGGATGGCATGGTGATGGTTCCTTTTTGATTGGCCACATTATACACCGTGTCAATACCAACCAACTCGCCTATAGAATTAAAGGTAACAGTAGTACGGTCAATATCTTGTTTGGCCTTCATGTCATTACCTATGGTTCCACTCACACCCAATCTTACCAAATAGGTTTCAGTGGTTTTGATTCTTGGGATATTGACTTTTTTAACGGCAAATTCCCACTGACTACCTCCAGACAAGAACAGTCCACTAAAAGTACTGCTAGATCCAGATTTAGATTGTTTGTAAGCAATAGAATCATTGACAAAACTCACAAAAGTAGAAACCTCTTTTCGGCCAAAATTGATTCCGGTATTAAACCCAATGCTAAAGCCTTTCCATTTTTTGCCAATGCCAATAAAGGCTTGGTTTAAACCGCCAGAGCCGCTATAAGTTCTC
>Ga0209480_10001645_pt1 | contig 16127 bp, 14 predicted proteins | sample JI61114C2DNA_FD_187501 | JGI IMG/M metagenome (GOLD analysis project Ga0209480, IMG submission 187501) | Wastewater effluent complex algal communities from Wisconsin, to seasonally profile nutrient transformation and Carbon sequestration -... | ecosystem: Engineered > WWTP > Effluent > Algae...
GCCTGTCCCCGGGGACAGCCCACCCGCGTCGCCGGGAGCCGCGGCCGCGCGCCCGCCCCCGCCCGGCTTCGTCGACCTGCGCGCCGCCCTCCCCGACGCCTGCTTCACCGCGGGCTACGCCGCCGCCGACAACTTCACCGGCGCCCCGCTGCCCGGCTACGCCGCGGCGGGCGCGTGGCTGCTCGCCGCCCCGGCAGCCGCGCTCGCGCGGGTCCAGGCCGGGCTCGCCCGCGAGGGGCTCAGCCTGCAGATCTTCGACGCCTACCGCCCGCGCCGCGCCAGCGCGGCGATGGTCGCCTGGGCCGAGCGGACCGGCCAGGCCCGCCTCGTCGCCGACGGCTACATCGCCCGCCGCTCCGGCCACAACCACGGCCACACCGTCGACCTCGGCCTCGCCCGCCGCGCCAGCTGCGAGCCGCTCGACATGGGCAGCGCCTGGGACACCCTCGATCCGACCAGCCACACCGCCAACGCCGCCGGCGCCGCCCGGGTCCACCGGACGCGCCTGCGCCAGGCGATGCGCGCAGCCGGATTTCGCGACTATCCGCGCGAATGGTGGCACTTCAGCTTCCCGCTCGCCGGCACCCGCCCGCTCGACATCCCCTACGGCCCCGAGGAGCCCCCGCCCAGGTGAGCCCCCGACGTGTTCGCCGGCGGCGCCGCCCATCTTCACACAACCGAAAATATTGCTGACGAGAGCACTGATAATGCGGCGCGGGCCCGCAGACCAGCGTGATATCTCCACACCAGCGAGGCTCGCCGCGGCCAGGTCGCATGGAGCACCCGCCCGGGAGAATGCCCGTTCATCACGGCCGGCTCCTACAATTACGGCTGCGAGCCGCTCTGCGGCTGCATGGGCGGCGGGGGCTTCATGATCGTCAACTGCGATTACCCGTGATCGGGCCGCGCCCGCCGCTACTTGCAATAGTCCACGCGCGGCCCCGCCTCGGCGGCGATCTGCTGCTTCAACGCGGCGGTGGCCGGCTCGGCGACATAGTCGTACTCGGCCTTCGGATCGAAGACCTGGTCCGGCTGGTTGGTCGCCAGCACCGCGTCGTTGAGCTTGAGGTCGCCGGTGCTGCGCACCGACCCCTTCGCGTCGCTGGCCCACATGAACACCAAGCCCTCCTTGCTGACCGTGAAGTCATTGTCGCCGCACGGGTTCGGGTCGGGGCACGAGGGGATGCAAAAATCGCCCGGCCGCGCCTCGTAGATGTTGCGCTCGCTCAGGAACTCGGCGCCGTCGATGCCGCCCGCGCCGAACTCGTACCATTCGAACTGGTAGTTGTTATAAAAGTGGGCCCAGCCGTAAGAGAACTGCGGCCCACGCCGGCTCAGACGGTCGAAGTAATTATGGTGCAGCGTGACGCGCATGCCCGGCGCCGGCAGGTTGTCGGCGTCCTTCCACATCAACATGCCCTTCGCGTGGTCGTGGAAGTGTGACCAGGAGATCGTGACGCGCGAGCCGCCGCGGATGTCGACCAGGCCGTCGCCGCCCTCGTAGGCCTCGACGTGGTGCAGCCAGATGTCGCGGGTCGAGAACCCGTTGGGGTCGTCGTCGCCGTCGCCGCGGATCAGCAGCACGTCGCCGGTCTGACCGCAGGAGCCCGACAGCGTGTTGGTGAGGCGGATGTCGGAGATGATCACGTTGGTGATGTCCTGGATCCGAAGCTCACCGTTGACCGTGATGTCGCGGCCACGGCCGTCGATCGTCTTGTCGCCCTTCAAATACAGGCGGTGGTCGGCGCCGCCGAGCACGATCGTGCCGTCGACGTCGAAGACGATCCAGTACGCCGTGTCGCTCTCGAGCGCCGCCCGCAGCGAGCCCGCGCCGCCGTCTTTGAGCGTCGTGACGTGATAGACCTTGCCCGGATCTCCGCCCGTCGCCGCCGCGCCGAAGCCCGCCCGCTCGGCCAGCAGAGCGGCCGGAGAATAGGGGTACGTGTCGCAGGTCCCGAGCGACGTGCACTGGCCGTCGACGCAGCTGTCGCCGCCCTCACAGGCGCCGCAATTGCCGCCACAGCCGTCCGGGCCGCAGGTCTTGCCCCCGCATGTCGGCCTGCACTCGCCGCCCGGACGGGCGCACACGCAATAGTCGGACTGGTGGCCGCTGGGCGGATCGCAGGCGAGCTCCGGCAGTTGCAGATTGGGCGCGCACTGGCCGCTCACATCCTCGAAGACCGCCTCGCACTCGAGGCCCGCGGCGGCGCAGACCGCCGCGCAGCCGGCCCCGTCGCCGAACACCGCGATGCAGCGGTCGGGCTCGCTGAAGCACACCTCCCAGTCGGCATGCGCGCCGATCGGCCCGCAGTCGACCGGGGGTGCGCCGGTCGGATCCGCGGTCGGATCCGCGGTCGGATCATTCGTCGTCGGATCATTCGTCGTCGGCTCATTCGTCGTCGGCTCATTCGTCGGTTGGTCCGTCGTGACCCCACCCGAACTGTCCGTCGCCGCCCCGGTCCCGTCGCCGGTGGGCGCGTCGAGCGTGACGCCGGTGATGCTGGTCACGCCGGTGAGGCCCGAGGCGCTGCTCTGCTCGCCGTCGGCGCAGGCGGTGAGCAGGGCAGCGAGCAGGATGGTCGTAGGATAGAATGTATGCATGGCGAGATCAGCCGACCGGCTGCTGGGCGACCAGGCCGAGTCCATAGCCGGTCATGTCCGAGTAGGTGTACGGGGTGACGAGTCCGCCGACGGTCAGCGCGACGTCATAAGTATCCGGGTCGACCGCGAAGGCCATGTTGGCGTCGCGGTCGACCACCCAGGCGCGACCGTCGACGTCGATGCTGACCCCGACCGGCAGCAGCGCCCCGGGCAGCGGGACGTTCGCGTTCAGCAGCGTGCGGGTCATCGTGTCGACGACGACCAGCCCGGCCGGCTTGTTGAGCGCGATGAAGGCGCGGCCGGTCAGGTCGATCTGGAGCCCGCGCATGCGCCCCCCTGGAATGTCGATATGATGCCAGGCGTCGGCCAGGACATCATAATGATAGACGGTCTGCTCGCCGGCCAGCCAGGGATCTCCGTTGCGGTCGACGGCGATACCATACATATAGTACTTCGCGCCGGACGGCGACGCCGGGATCTCTTTGCGGTCGACCGCGAGGCTCGCGTGGTCGATGCGCACCAGCGGGCCCGTGTTCCAGCCGAGCACCCAGAGGTCACCGTCACGATTGACGGCGCCACCGTAGGGGCCGGACTTGTGAATGCCCCAGTTCGCGACCTGAACCTCGTCCTCGATCGCCCCGGTCTTGCCGTTGAGTCGGGCGACGTGGCCGGTCTGCTGCGGATGATCGAACCATCCGACCCACACGCGCGCCAGGTCAGCGGGGCACTGGTCGTCGTCGAGCGCCGGCTCCCACGCCACCGGCCGCGGACCGGCGCTGTGCAGTTCGGGACCGTCGCCGCCGGGCAGCGGGGTGCGCCACAGCACGCAATCGTCGTCGCCGAAGGTGCGCACATCGGCGGGGCCGCTCGAGGTCTGTAGGCCCGGCTGACCGTTGCGCGTCGGGTCGCAGCGCTCGACCTGCGCGGCGATCTTGGTGATGCCACCCGCTCGGTCCGCGACCGCGACATCGCCGAACAGATTGACCGAGGTGCGCGACGGGTCCGACTCGCCCGGCGCCACGCGATAGCGGCCGATCTCGTCGCCGGTGCGCGTATCGATCTTCGAGACGGTGCCCTCGGCCGAGTTGGCGATCCATATGTACTGAAAGATCTCCGCCTGCTTCGCGGGGCTCCAGTACTCGCTGCACGGGGCGACGCCTTCGGTCTCCAGGTCGGCCAGGTCGAGCTTTATCCCGGTATCGCCGGCGCCGCCCGTGCTCTCGCTGCCGCCCACGCCGCCGCTCTCGCTCCCCTGGCCGCCGGTCGGCGTGCTGTCGCTGGCGCTCGTGCCGAGGGTGATCCCGCTCGCGCCGGTCACCGAGGTCACCCCCGTCAGCCCGACAGTGTCGCCGCGGGGGTCCTCCGCGTCACCGCAGGCGAGCGGAGAGAGGGCTGTGATCAGGACGAGCATTCGCGGCATTGCGCGAGCGTCCTCCAGCGGCGCCGCGAGCGCAAGAGCGAATTTGCCCCGGGTTAAAGACTCAGAGTTTCAACATCTTACGCCCGCAGCGTCGGGATGTAGATGATCTGCACCTTGTTGCCGGCCGGGTCGCGGAAGTAGAACGAGGTCGCGCCGTCGCGGTGAAGCTTCGGTGGTTGCACGATCTCGAGGGTATGCGCGGGCATCAGCGCGAGGATATGTGCATACCAGGCGCGCACGTCGTCCGCGGTGGCGGTGACGAAGCCGATGTGGTCGAGGGCCGACACGCGGTGATCGATCTCGGCGACGCGGTGCAGCGCGAGGTTGTCGGGGCCGTAGCTGAGATAGATGTTGTCGGCGTCGGGCTCCCAGTCGACGCCCATGCCCATGCCCTCGCGATAGAACCGGGAGCAGGCGTCGAAGCCCGCGCCGGCGACCGACACCGCGAGGTGACGCAGGCCCAGCGTCGGGGGGTGCTGCGCGGCGGTCATCGCCGGAGCTCCAGGTAGCTGTGACCCGGGAAGGCCTCGGTCGCGCTCGGTCCGCCCGAGGCGACCCAGCCGATGTCGCCGTTGCCGCCGGACCAGCCGCCGACCTGATCGGCGATCCGGGTGTAGCCGAGGCTCTCGAGCACGGCGGCGGCGCGAGCCGAACGCCCGCCCGCCTTGCAGGAGATCATGATCGGCGTGTCCCTGTCCGGGAAGGCGGCGACGAGCTCGTCGGCGAAGCGCGGGTTGGGGGTCATGCCGCCGGGAGCCGCGTTCAGCAGCGGCAGGTTGTAGGCGCCGGGCGCGTGGCCGGCCGCGAACTCGGGCTCGGAGCGGACGTCGATGTGGACGAGGCGCGGCTCGGCGGTGACCCGCTCGATCGCCTCCCCGGAACTCAGGCGCTGGATCGGCATGCCCGGGACGCTAATCCAGGACGCGCGGGCTGTCCACATGTCTCCGGGGTCAGGTCAGGGCGGCGCCCCGCCCGAACGCGGCAGCAGTCGGCGCTGACCGATCAGCAGGGCCCAGCCGGCGGCGTGATCTTCGGCGTGGCGCTGGCGGACTCGACAGAGCGAGAACTCGACGCGGCCGCGTCCGTCCATGTCGAGGGCGAGCTCCGCGAGGCTCTCGGCCTCGAGCTCGAGCGCGCCGCCCGGCGCGTCGATGTGCAGGCCGACGTGGCTCGGTGAGCGCCCGGGGCGGCGCGTCGGACTCACGCCGAGGTCGCGGATCGGGACCAGGCCCGCGGCGCGCTGCACGAAGCCGCCAGCGAGGTGGATCCACGGGAACTGCGCGCTGTGCACCCACGCCCGCACCGGCCCCTGCGCCCCGCTCATGCTGACGAAGCACTGCATCGCCGTGTCGCTGGCCCCCCAGTCGCGCACGCCCCAGCTGTGCTGGCGCAGACCGGCGCCGCCGAAGGTCGAGAGCTGCGAGCCCAGCGCGAGCGCGCCGTGGACCTCCCCGACCTGCACGTAGCTGCGCAGGCGATCGCGTCGCAGCTGCTTGAGCAGGCGGGCGTCCCAGTCGGCCGCGCCGACCTGCCGCGAGACCAGGTCGGCGTCGTCGTCGCTGCCGGGCACGAAGGCCGGCAGCTGCGACACGAAGGTCAGGTCGACGCGGACCTCGAGGTCGTCGGCGGGCAGCTCCTCGCCGACGGGGCCGCGGCGCTGACCCGCGGGGTCGCGGAGCTCCAGACGACCGCGGTAGCGCAGGGTCCAGGTGCGCAGCGGCTCGACGCAGTCGAAGGCGAGGCCGCCGGCGCGCCAGTGGTCGCCCGCGCCGCGCAGCAGCGCCTGGCCGGACCCGGGCAGCGCGTACACGGCGGTGGGCGTGAGGATCATGAGCCAGACGCGGTGCGCCTCGCGACCCGGGAGCCACTCGATGCGGGCGACCAGGGCGAGCCCGGGTTGCACGGCGGCGAGGGTGTAGTCCTCGCCGAAGTGCTTGCGGCCGTCCCAGGGGTGCGGCGCCTCGTCCTGCGGGCGCGGCCAGATCTCCGCCTCGCTGCGGCGACGGACCGCCCAGCGCGCGATCGCGGCCTTGACCCCCCGCCGCAGCAGCGACGACAGACCGGCCTCCGCGGGCTCCAATGGCGTGGCCCCGTCGCCGCCAGGCGGCCCGAACGCAGGGGGCTTGCTCGCCGTCATTTCGGCGCGCAGCCTAACAGGTCGGCGCGGGCCGCCGCCAGGCGTAGCAATTGCCCCCGGCCCCGTGATAACTCCGCTTCGGGAGGTGCTCCTTGCTCCGTACGTCGCTCGCCGTCTCGCTCGCCCTCATCCTCGCGGCCCCCGCCTGCAACAGCAAGGCCGCGGTCGACCCCGCAGCCCAGGCGGAGGAGCTCAAGCGGGACCTCAGCAACGGCGCCGCGCGCGTCAAGGACGAGAAGTACGCCGAGGCCGAGGCGATGTTCGCCCGGGTCCTCGCGGCGGAGCCCGAGAACGCCGAGGCGCTCGCCGGCATGGGCCGCGTCCGCCTCGGGACCAAGAAGTACCCGGAGGCGCTCAGCCTGCTCGAGCGGGCCGCCGCGAAGCTCCCCGACGACGCCGCGCTGCAGGCCAGCCTCGGCGAGGCCTACGTCAAGCTCGACCGCCACGGCGACGCCGCGACCGCCTACGCAGCCGCCTTCAAGATTGACCCCGCCAACGGCAACTACGGCCTCGCGCAGGCCAAGGCGCTGCGTCACACCAAGCAGCTCGAGAAGGCCGAGGCGGTGCTGCGCGAGGTCGCCAAGACCGACGCCCAGACCGAGTTCGTGTACACCGAGCTCGGCGACGTGCTGCGCGAGGAGGGCAAGCTCGACGACGCGCTCAAGGGCTACATGAAGGCGCTGATCGAGCACCCCGGCGACAAGACGGCCCACGCCGGCGCCGCCGAGGTCTACGAGCTGCAGGGCAACCGCGCCAAGGCGATCGACGAGTGGTCGACGTACATCCGCATGGACTGCTGCTCCGAGTTCTCGAACAAGGTCGCCAAGCCGCGCATCGGGGCCCTGCAGGCCGCGCCCGCGGACCCGGCCCCCTGAGCGCCGCCGCCGACGCCTGGGCCCGGCGGACTCAGGCGCGCGGCTCGTCCATGATCGCGGCCTGCAGCTCGCCGAGCGCGGCCCGCAGCGCGTCGGCCAGCACCGGCAGGTCCGGCACCGCATCGGCGCAGGCGAGCACCGACACGCAGAGCACGTCGACGTAGCTCCACGCCGTGAAGTTGACGCCGGCGCCCGCGATCAGCGGGCCCACCGACGCGACCTGGGCCAGGCGCGCGCCCTCGAGGAACAGCGGCTCGCGCGGCCCGGGCACGTCGGAGACCACGAGGTTCACCGGCGGGCGGCCCAGCTGCGGCACGACGCGGCCCCACAGCAGGCGATAGGGGCCCCTGCGGCTGAACTCGAGCCAGCGCGCGAGCAGGTCGCCGCCGAGCGCCTCGTGCCGCTGCTTGGCGCTATCGGTGCTCCGCTGGATCGCCCGCAGCCGCGCGATCGGGTCGGTGATGTCGATCCGCAGCGACGTGTACAGGCTCCCCACGTGGTTGCCGCCGGCCCGCCCGGGCGGCCGCGTGGTCGTCGGCACCGCGGCCACCAGCGGCGCGTCGACCGGCTCGCCGCGGCCGCGCAGGTAGCGACGCAGCGCGCCGGCGACCACCGCGAGCAGCACGTCGTTGACGGTGCAACCGAGCCGCGCCTTGACCTCCCGGATCGTCTGGAGCGACAGATCGACCCGCGCGAACCTCCGTCGCCGCGACAGCGGCCGATTGAACACCGTGCGCGGCCCGGAGAACAGCGCCGGCGGCCGGAGCTCGGAGCCCCGCTCCTGGCTCCGCATCCGTAGCAGCGCGCCCGCGGTGTGACCGAGCAGCCGCGGCAAGCCGATGAGCTGGCGCAGGTGAGCCCCCAGCGCGGCGCCCAGCAGCGACACGCGGCCCGGCAACGGCTCCGGCTGGACCCCGTCGACGACCTCGCCGACCTCGCCGACCGGCACCGCCAGCATCACCCGGCGCAGCATCTCGAGCCCGGCCACCCCATCGGCCACGGCGTGATGGACCTTGGCGACGAAGCCGACGAAGGGCCCGCCCTCGCCCGGCAGCTGCACGCCCTCGACGATCCACAGCTCCCACAGCGGACGACCGCGGTCGAGCGGCTCCTCGGCGATGCGGGCGACCAGCTCGTCGAACTCCCGCGGCCCGCCGGGCGCCGGCAGGGTCGTGCGTCGCACGTGCGCCGCGAGGTCGAAGTTCGGGTCCTCGACCCACACGGGGTGATGCAGGCCGAGCGGCACCGGCACCGCCCGCCAGCGCAGGCGCGGCAGCAGCTTCAGGTGGGCGCGCAGGGTCTCCAGCACCCGCTCGAAGCGGAACGGCCCCCGCGCGCCGGCGAGGTCGAGGATGCCGAGCTTGAGCGTGTGCATCGGTGAGTTCGGCGCCTCCATGTACAGGAAGCTCGCGTCGATGCCCGTCATCCGGATCATACGCTGGACGCTCCGTCGAGGGTCGCGGTCGGCACGCTCGTGATCTCGTGCATCGCCTCCAGCGCCTCGATCGCCTCGGCCCGGCCGGTCACATGAGCGTCGAACATCCCGTGGAGGAAGCGCTCGGTCGCCTCGATCACCTGGACCGTGCGCACCGATGGGAAGGTGTCGAAGGCGTGCTCCGCACCCTTCATCTCGATGTACAGCGCCGGGTGCTTCGAGACCTTGCGCAGCTTCTCGACGAAGTGCCGCGCGTCCTCGACCGGCGTCAGGGTGTCGCGGTTCCCGTGCACGACCAGGAACGGCGGCGCGTCGACGTGGATGCGGTCGATCGGCGAGGCCCGGGCGAACACCTCCGGCGCCTCGAGGAACTTGCGCTTCAGCACCACGCGCTCGAGCATCCCCCGGTATCTCCCGGTGCGGGTGCCGAGGCGGTTGGTCATGTCATACACGGCATAAAACGCGACCACCCCCTGCACGCGGGTGTCCGCCGACTCGAAGCCCGGCTGGTACTCCGGGTCGCCGGCGGTCAGGCCGACCAGCGCGGCGAGGTGACCGCCCGCCGAGCCGCCCGTGACGACGATGAAGTCGGGGTCGACCCCGAGCTCGTCCGCGTGCTCGCGGATCCACACCAGCGCGCGCTTGACGTCGATCAGGTGCTCCGGGAAGGTCGCCCGCGGGCTCAGCCGATAGTCGACGTTGAAGCCGACCCAGCCGGTGCTCGCCATGTGCGTCAGCAGCGGGATCCCCTGATACTCCTTGAAGCCGAGCACCCACGCGCCGCCGTGCACCTGCAGCAGCGCCGGCCGCCGCGAGCCCGCGCCGCGCGGGCGGAAGATGTCGAGGCGCAGCGGCTCGCCGCCGACCTCGCAGAATTGCCGCCCGCGGATCACCTCGATGTCGCGCCGCATCCAGGCCAGGAACGGGAACACAATGTGGCTCCGCGGATAGCGGGGCGCCTCCGGGCCGACGTTGAGCTCGGCCTCGGCGTAGAACTCGCGCAGGGTCACCCTGGCCCCCCGCGAGCGCAGGTGCAGCAGCACCAGCCCGACCGACGAGGCCAGCGCGAGCCCGAGGCCGAATTGTCCGTGGGGCGCACCCAGCCCGCCGTACGCCGCCAGCGCGCCGATCAGCGCCGCGTTGAACACGAGCATGTGCAGCGCCAGCTCGATCGTCAGCCAGCCCATGAAGAAGCTGAGGATCCCGAGCCAGCGGCCGCGGACCGGCAAGAACGCGTTGAGGGTCGCCAGCGCGGAGGCGATGCCGATGAGCAGGATCACCAGGGACACCCGGGCGAGTGTGGCACGCACGGCCCCGCCCGCAAACACCCCCCGGACCGGTCCGGCGCGCTACTCGAGCGGCTGCGCCGTCGCCACGGTGTAGGCCCCGCCCCGCTCGATCGCCCGCTGGTAGGCCGCCCGCCCCTGGATACGCTCGAGGAAGCCGCGCAGCCGCGGCCGGTCCGCGCCGAAGCCGACGCGCGAGCTGGCGGCCTCGATCGGGAAGCTCATCTGCACGTCGGCGGCGGTGAAGGTGTCGCCCGCGAACCACACCGACTCGCCGAGCGTGCGCTCCCAGTAGTCGACGTGCTGGCGCAGCTGCGGGTCGATGTAACCGGACTGGACCTTGCCCGCGATCATCCGCACCAGCGGCCGCACGATCGCCGGCGCCGCGCTCGGCAGCCGCGCGAACACCAGCTTGAGCAGCAAGGGCGGCATCGCCGAGCCCTCCGCGTAGTGCAGCCAGTAGGTGTAACGCAGCCGCTGGGGCGTGCCCGTCAGCGGGATCAGGCGGCCCGCCCCGTAGTTGTCGACCAGGTACTCGATGATCGCCCCCGACTCGGCGATCGTCTCCTCGCCATCGGTGATCACCGGCGACTTGCCCAGCGGATGGACCGCGCGCAGCTCCGGGGGCGCCAGCATCGTCTTCACGTCACGCTCGTAGCGGCGCAGCTCGTAGGGCACGCCCAGCTCCTCGAGCAGCCACAGCACCCGCTGCGAGCGGGAGTTATTGAGGTGATGGACCGTGATCATGCGCGCACTTATAGCCAGGGCCCGCGGCCACGTCACGGGCGCGCGCCCCTCGACCCGGCCCCGTCACGCCGGCTGCGCCAGCGCCCCGCGCAGGCTGTCGAGCGTGGTCCGCAGCTGCCGGGCATCGATCGGCTTGCTCAGGTACGCCGAGGCGCCGAGGCCCAGCGCCCGCGCCTGCTCGTCGAGCAGCGAGGCGACGATCACGGGGATCGAGCGCAGCCCGACCTCGCCGCGCAGCTGGGCCAGCAGCGCCCAGCCCTCGAGGGCGGGCAGCTGGATCCCGAGCACGATCGCCTGCGGCCGCAGGGTGCGGGCCAGACTCAGGCCCTGGGCCAGGCGCGAGCAGCTGATCACCGCGGTGCCGTCGCCCTGCAAGGCCCGCTGGATCTGCTCGCCGGTCGCGGGGTCCTCATCGAGGACCAGCACCGGGCCGAGCTCCGGCGCGGGCGCGCTGGGACGGGCGAGCTGGCTGAGCTCGAGCTCGGCCGGCAGCCACACCGTGAAGGTCGAGCCCTCGCCCGGGACGCTGGTCGCGCTGACCTCGCCGCCCATCAGCCGCGAGAACTCGCGGGCGATCGACAGGCCGAGCCCGGCGCCGCCGTAGCGACGGGTCGTCGAGGGGTCGGCCTGCGTGAAGTCCTTGAACAGCCGCGGCAGCGCGGCGGCGTCGATGCCGATGCCGCTGTCGGCGACGCTGATCTCGATCCAGTCGCGGTCCTCGACGGTCTCGCGGCGGCCGCTGACCCTGATGACCCCGTTCTCGGTGAACTTGATCGCGTTGCCGAGCAGGTTGAACAGCACCTGCCGCAGCTTGAGCATGTCGGTGTACATGAACCCGATCTCGCGCGGGATGCGGATCTCGAGGCGGTCGCCGCGGCGCTCGGCCAGGGTCTCCAGGGTGCCGACCACGCTCTGGATCAGCGCGCGGGCGCTGAAGCGCTCGGGCCACAGCTCCATCCGTCCGGCCTCGATCTTGGTCAGGTCGAGGATGTTGTTGATCAGCTCGAGCAGGTGCACGCCCGACACGCCGATCTTGCGCAGGTCGTCGACCATCTCCGCGTCGCCGCGCGCGTCGGCGTCGTCGAGCAGCATCTCGCTGTAGCCGATGATCGCGTTCAGCGGCGTGCGCAGCTCGTGGCTCATGTTGGCGAGGAAGCGGCTCTTGGCGACGTTGGCGGCCTCCGCGGCCTCCTTCTGGCGCAGCAGGATCTCCGCCTGTCGGCGCTCGGTGACGTCGTGGATCCCCACCCACACGCCGACGCAGCCGCGCACCGGCAGGTGCAGCGGCGTCGCCGTGACGTCGAGCCAGCGGTCGCCCCAGGCCAGCGCCGCAGCGAAGCGCTCGCGCTCCGCCGTCGGCCCGCCGAGGTGCTCCGCCAGCGGCGCGAGCCCCGAGCCCTGCGCGGCCAGCAGCGGCCGCAGCGGGCGCCCGCGCAGCGCCTCCTCGCTGAGGATCACCCCGTGCGCCGACCGAAACTGCATCAGCTCGTAGAAGCTCGCGTTCGAGTCGACGATCTTGCCCTCGAGGTCGAGGATCACCACGCCCTCGGCCGAGCGCTTGACGATGTGGGACCAGCGCTCCTGCGACGAGTACAGCTGATAGATCAGGTTGCCCTCGCCCAGCAGCGGCTCGATCTCCGCGCGCCAGCCGGCGCCGCACGGCGCCATCTGCAGGCGGGTCAAGAGCGCCTTGGAGCCGATCTGCAGCGTGATCAGCAGGTCGAGGCCGCTCTCCTCGGCCCGGCTCAGCGCCTCGTAGAACTGCCGCTGCGCCCTGCGGTCGCGCCGCGAGAACAGGTCGTCCAGGCGCTGCCCGATCAGCAGCGCCGGATCGCAGCCGAAGCGCCGGCACAGCGGCTCGTCGACGCGCTCGATCAGCAGCTCCGCGTCGAGCTCGAGCCGGCAGGCCCAGGGCATCTCGCTCTCGCTCGTCACTCCGTGTACCCCAACAATGCGTGCAGCTCCTCGATGTCCGCCGCCGTGCACGCCCGCTGCCGCAGCACCGTCACCGGGTTCCCCAGGAAGGTCGCACGCACGCGAAAACGCGGCGCCACGACCTCCATCGTCCGAAACGACGGGTCCCGCCGCGGCTCGCCGTAGCGCGCCGCGAGCCGCGCCCAGGTCGGCAGCACCGCGTCCCGGTCGAGGAAGTATTTATACGTCTCCGGGTGCACGCAGGCGGGGACCCTCTCGCGATGCATCCGCGAATCACTCCACCCGCTCGACGGTGAAGCTGCAGGCCGGATCGCCGCAGGCGACGCAGCGGTCCTCGCTGGAGGCGAAGGTGCCGTAGCGGTCCTCGACGGTGCCCTCGCCGTAGACCAGCTGCATCACGCCGGCGGCGACGCCGGTGAGCATCGCGCACTGCGGCGCGCTGGCCTTGCCGCGGTACTCGCGGAAGCCGACCGCCTCGTAGCCGTAGCGCGAGTCGAGCTCGAGGCTGGTGGGGGTGTGGGCGGTGACGTGCCAGTCGCCCCAGCCGAGGGCGTTGCTGATGGCGATGAGGGCCAGCAGCGCGTCGGCGCGGTCGCGGACCATCGGCGCGATCAGGCCGTCCCACTCGGGCGAGTGCATGATCCCGCGGAAGGTGTTCATGCCGCAGTGCTCGCCGTCGGAGATCAGCAGGCGCATCGCCGCCTTCTCGCGGCCGAGGCCCCGCATCGCCTCGACGAAGCTGATGCAGATCTGGTTGTAGAAGTCGGCCGGCATGTTCGCCAGGTAGACGCTGAACGCCGGGATCAGCCCGGCCGCGTCGCCGACCATCGGGATGCCGACGACCGCGTCGATGATCGCCTGCTCGTCGACGTTGGCCGAGTGCACGAAGGGCCCGCCGCGCTCCTCGGGCGCCGCGATCGCCGGCTCCTTGTGGTTCGGCGCCACCGGGCCGCGCTCGCCCCGCTCGACGACGAAGCTGCAGCACGCCGCGCCGCGCGCCATGCACTCGGTCTCGCGCACCGTCACCGCCGCCCCGGTCGCAGCGAACACGGCCGCCTGCAGGTAGCCCTCGGTGAAGGTGCAGACGTTGCGCTCGGACTGCCCGAGCCCCGCCAGCCAGCCCTCGACGAAGTGCGAGGAGCTGGCCGTCACCACCCCCGCGGCGATCTGAGCGAGGTCGATCCGCCCGAAGCCGAGGTGCGCGTAGAGCAGCTCGGCGAGCGCGAAGCGGGCCGCCTCGTCGTCCTCCGGTCGGCCCGCGCGCGCCAGCTGATCGGCGAACACCGACTCCGCCGCGCGCACGATCAGCCCCTTGCCGTCGATGCCCCGCGCGCCCTCGAGGGTCCGCTGCACCCGGGCGTTGTAGTGATGGCAATGAATGATGACGTCGTGACCCGCGATCCGTCGCCGGTAGGTCGCCGGCTCGTACCGCATCGCCAGCCTGTCCTCCAGATCCTTCGCTGTCGCCATCGTCCTGACTCCCGGCGTCGCGCGGCGCCGTCCGCCAACATACTCGCAGCGCCGCCGCCCCGCCGCCTCCCCAACTGGAGAGGCGGGAAGCCGACGATGCGCGATTATAGCAGCAGCGTGACGACCCCCGTGATCACCAGCGCCACCGCCCACACCACGTCGAGATTGAACCATGCTCGACGCAGGATCAGATCCGCGAGGAGTTGATCCCCGGAACCACGAGGTAGCGGCGCTCGACGTCAGGCCGCTTCGACCCCGTCGGGTCGAGCAGCACCACGTACGCCAGCTGCTCCACCGGAGCCTGCACCGCCCGGGCGGCCTCAATGCCTCAACGGTGCAGCGGTTGCGCGAATGACCGCCTCCGCCGAGACCCCCGGCGCGCACTCCACCAGCCGCAGACCGTCGGCCTCGACGGCGATCACCGCGAGGTCGGTGATGATGATGTCGACGCAGCGCAGCGCGGTCAACGGCAGGTCGCAGACCGGGACGATCTTGCTGCGCCCGTCCTTGTCGACGTGGGTCATCAGCGCGATCACCTTGCGCGCCCCGGTCGCCAGGTCCATCGCGCCGCCGATGCCCGCGACCTTCTGACCCGGGACCATCCAGTTGGCGAGGTCCCCCGCAGCCGAGACCTGCATCGCGCCGAGCACCGCGACATCGACGTGGCCGCCGCGGATCATCGCGAAGCTGAGCGCCGAGTCGAAGGTCGAGCCGCCGGCCACGACCGTCACCGTCTGCTTGCCCGCGTTGATCACCTGCGCGTCGACCTCGTCGTCGTGGGGGAACGGCCCCATGCCGAGCAGACCGTTCTCCGAGTGCAGCAAGATCCCCTGCTCCGGCGCGAGGTAGTTGCTGATCAGGGTCGGGATCCCGATCCCGAGGTTGACGACGCTGCCCGTCGGCAGCTCGCGCGCCGCCCGGGCGGCCATGTCTTCGCGGCTCCACGCCATGGCGAGGGTTATAGTTCGCCGCGTGTCCCCGCGCCTCGCTCATTTCGCCGCCGCCCGCGCCGTCCTCGCCGTCCTCGCCGCCCCGGCCCTCGCCGGCTGCCTGAAGATCCCCACCGGCGACGCCCCGGCCCGCACCCCCGCCGACGACCGCCCCGCCGACATCCTCGCCTGGCCCGGCAAACCCCCCGCCGCGCTCTACACCCCCGGCGAGACCCGTGTGTTCGACCTCATCCAGGGCGGCAAGAAGATCGGCACCTCATGGGGCCGCTACGACGGCCCCCTCGCGGGCGGCCTCCACCAATTCTCGACCCGCGTCGAGCTCCGCGCGCCAACCACCGACGCCCGCAACACCGCCCCCCCGGAGCCCCTGCGCAGCGTCGGCGAGATCGTCCTCGACGCCCGCGGCGAGCTGCTCCGCGGCTTCGAACGCAGCCGCTCCGTCGAGCTCCGCTTCGAACGCAGCGACGAGACCCTCGTCTTCACCACCGGCCGCGAGCGCGAGGAGCTCGGCTTTCGCCCCGGCACCGCCTTCATGGCCTTCGCCACCATGTTCCACGAGGAGCTGATGTTCGGCCTGCGCGAGCTCAAGGAGGGCCCCCTCGCCTGGCGCCTGATCAGCCTGTCCGGCTCGCTGCCCAGCGACTGGAGCGCCACCCTCACCGTCCCCGACCCCCACGCGCCGACCATCGCCGTCGTCAATACCAGCCTCGGAGAGGTCATCCACCTCCGCGACGGCCGCATCGAGCGCGTCGAGGTCAGCGCCGACGACCTCGAGGTCGTGGTCCCCGCCAAGCCCGCCGCCTGGCCGACCTGGACCATCGAGGCCCCACCGACGCTGAGCTACGCCCTGCCGGCCGGCGCCAAATTCACCCGCCGCGAGCTCGAGCTGCCCGGCCAGCCCGGCGAGCCGAAGCTGGTCGGCGAGCTCCTGATCCCCGCCGGCAAGGGCCCCTTCCCCGCCCTGCTGTTCCTGTCGAGCACCGGCCAGCAGGACCGCCACGGCTTCGCCGGCCCGCCCCCCGTCGACCTCGGCAGCCACGAGATCACCGATGCCCTCGCCCAGGCCGGCTTCGCCGTGCTGCGCTACGACGAGCGTGGCTTCGGCGGCAGCGCCGAGGGCTCCATCAGCTACAGCGGCCAGCTCGAGGACGCCCGCCGCGGCCTGCGGACCCTGCAAGTCCAGGACGAGGTCGACCCCGACCGGATCGCTATCGTCGGCCACGGCGAGGGCGGCTGGAAGGGCCTGCAGCTGGCCGGCGAGGGCCGCGGCG
>Ga0209480_10001646_pt1 | contig 16115 bp, 12 predicted proteins | sample JI61114C2DNA_FD_187501 | JGI IMG/M metagenome (GOLD analysis project Ga0209480, IMG submission 187501) | Wastewater effluent complex algal communities from Wisconsin, to seasonally profile nutrient transformation and Carbon sequestration -... | ecosystem: Engineered > WWTP > Effluent > Algae...
TCTCGATGTCGTCGCGGGTGAGGATCCGGGTGGCGCGCAGGCCGATCTCGGTGACGCGGCCGCGCATGCCGTCCTCGAACATGATGAAGTCGCCGAGCTTGTAGGGGGCGTCGGCGATGATGAAGATCCCGGCGAAGAGGTTGGCGAGCGAGTCCTTGGCGGCGAAGCCGACGGCGATGCCGACGATGCCGGCGGAGGCGAGCCAGCCGGTGACGTCGAGGGCGAAGGCCAGCATGATCAGGTAGACCGCCGCGCAGAACAGCAGGATCTTCGCCAGCATGTCGAAGAGCGGGATGGTCCGCGGCTGCAGCACGCCGCTGGCGCCGGGGCGGTCGCCGACGTGGTGGAGCACCGCGCTGCAGATCCTGATCAGCGCTCCGGTCCACAGAATGATCGAGACGCTGATCAGGGTGGCGTTGAGGACATAGACCAGCCAGGCCCGCGGCTCGAGCAGCGAGGCCGCCCACGAGGTGCCGAGGAACAGCACGCTCAGGAACAGCGGGCGGCGGAGGTTGGCGACGATGATGTCGTCGAGCTGGGTCTTCGTGTTCTGGACGAAGATCACCAGCACGCTGCGAAACAGCAGCTCGGTGACGAAGGCCAGGACGAACGAGCTGAGCAGGACGATCAGCGCCTGCAGCCGCGGGTCCGGCGTCATCGCGTTGAGAATGTCGATGAACATGGGCGCGACGGTCGGCAAGGATGCCCGCGCGACAAGGTGGCGACAAGAGGATCCGGAACACTCTGTAGCGCGTGGGCGGAGCCCTCAGCGCGGGGCGGGTTCCGTGAGCGCGCGGCGGATGCCGTCCTCGAGCGCCTTCGTGGCCCCGGGCGGCGCGTCCGATTGCGCGAAGGCGACGCGGCCCTCGCGGTCGAGGACGACGACGGTCGGCAGCGCGGCGGCCTGCAGACGGGCCGCGAGCGCGCCCTGGGGGTCCCAGCCGAGGTCGAAGCCAGGGCCGCGCAGGCCAGGCTCGGGGCTCAGGGCCGCGCGCTCGCTGTCCATGGCGACGACGATGACGGCCAGGCGCTCGGCGCCGTGCTCGCGCAGCAGTCGGGCGTAGAACGGGTAGGTCTCCGGCCAGCTGCGGGTCCAGGTGGCGGTGAGCTCGAGGACGACCACGCGGCCGCGCAGCCTCTCCAGCGCGAGGCCGTCGCCGTCGACGAGCGGGACGGTGACGGCGAGCAGCTCACCGGGCTGATGGTTGACGGGCGCGCCGATGGGGTCGGGCAGGGCGGACGATTGCGGCTCGGGGGCGACGCTGGGGCCGGGGCGCGCGGGGTGGGTCTGGCAGGCGAGGAGCAGGGTCACGGCGCCAAGGAGAGGGCTCGCGCGGCGGGCGTTCATGCGAGAGCGGACGCCGCGTGCACGACCTGGACGAGGTGGCGGGCGATGGCGGGGTCGGTGTGGCGGGAGATGCCGTGGCCGAGGTTGAAGATGTGGGCCTTGGCGGCGCGACCGGCGGCGACGATGGCTCGGGCCTTGGACTCGACGAGCGCGGGGGTGCCGAGGAGGGCCATGGGGTCGAGGTTGCCCTGGACGACGCGGTCGGGGCCGGTGACGCGGATGGCCTGGTCGAGGTCGATGGACCAGTCGATGCCGAGGACATCGGCGGGGAGCTCGGCGACCTGTGCGAGGAGGTTGGCGTTGCCGCGGGCGAACAGGATGGTGGGGACGCCGAGGCCGCGGGTGAACTCGAGGAGGCGGGAGAGGTGGGGGAGGACGTGGGCGCGGTAGTCGGCGGGGGCGAGGGCGCCGGCCCAGCTGTCGAAGATCTGGAGGGCGTCGACGCCGGCGAGGACCTGGCCGCGCAGGTACTCGCAGAGGAGCGTGGTCATCTTCTCCATCAGGCCGGCGAACACGGCGGGGGCGGCGAAGATCATGCCCTTGATGCGCTCGAACTCGCGGCTGGTCTGGCCCTCGACCAGGTAGCTGAGCGTGGTGAAGGGCGCGCCGCAGAAGCCGATCAGCGGGACGCGATCGGCGAGCGCGCGCTTGCACGCACGCACGGCGTCGAACACGTAGCCGAGGCTCTCGTGCGGGTCGCCCCAGCGCAGCGCCCTGGCCTCGGCCTCGGTGCGGACCGGAGCGCTCAGCACCGGCGAGGGCTCGAAGCGGACGTCGATGCCGAGCGCGTCGAAGACCACGAGGATGTCCGAGAACAAGATCGCCGCGTCGACCCCGAGGAAGTCGACCGGCTGCATGGTGACCTCGGCGCACAGCTCGGGGCTTCGACACAGCTCGTTGAAGCTGACCCGGCTGCGCACCGCGCGATACTCGGGCATGTAGCGCCCGGCCTGGCGCATGAGCCAGATCGGGGTCTGCGCGGGCCGCTCGCCGCGGCACGCTCGCAGGAAGCTGTCGTTCTGCAGGGGCATCGGCGGGACTATACCCGGGCGCCCACGCTGGCGATAGCTAGCGGCTGGACCCCTTGCGAGCCCTGGTCTTGCGGACCTTGCTCGCGGCGCCAGAGCGCTGGCGACGGGTCTCCCAGCCCTTCCTGGCGGCGGCGCTGCGCTGCTCGTTGCGCGCGCTGGTCTTCTTGGCGGCCGTGCTGGTCGTCTTCTTGGTCGTCTTCTTGGTCGTCTTCTTGGTCGTCTTCTTCGCGGCGCTTCGTTTGGCGGCGGTCCTGGCGGCGGTCTTGCGGCCGCCGGCCGGCGCGGAGGCGGTGGCGTCGGGCTTGCCGGACTTGTTCCCGGCGCCGGACTCCTTGTTCACGGTGGCCCACGCGCGGGCCTTGGCGACCTTCTTGGTGACGCCGCGCTCGCCGTAGCTGTCGGCGATGTGCTCCGCCTTGCGCTTCTGTTTGTCGGTGTATTGATCCTTCTCGCCGCGAGCCATGATTCACCTGCTTTCACGCCTGTCCTTGGTGGTGAAGCGGCGGACTGTCAAAGCTCGAGGTATCGCGAGAGATCGCATGCGCGTGGCGATCGCCATGACAGCGGGCATGTCCGGGCGACGATGTGCCGCGAGGCGTCTTCATGCGGAGGACCTGCGCAGCGGGCGCTGAGGCCGGTCCTGGGCGGGCCGGGAGGCTGTTTCGGGGCAGAAGGCCGAGGCCGAGTACGTCACCGAAGGCGACCCCCCGGAGGTCTGCCAGGCGCGACCCGGGGGTGTTATAGCGGCGGCGAGGCCCCTGAACATGCGCGTCATCTCGCTGTCCCTGCTCGCCCCGCTCCTCTCATTCGTCGCGCTGGCGTGCAACTCGGGCGGTCAGGCGACGCAGACCGGCGGTAGTGAGACCAGCGACGCGAGCTCGGGCGAGTCGACGACGCCGACCGGCGGCGCAGCGTGCGGCAACGACCGGATCGACGCCGACGAGGTCTGCGACGGCTCCGACCTGGGCGACAAGCAGTGCGCGGACCTGGAGGGCCTGCTCGGTGGTGGGCTGGCGTGCGCGGCCGATTGCGCGGGCTTCGACGCGTCGGGCTGCGAGGTCGACCCGCTGGCGGCGCGGGTGGTGCTCAACGAGGTGACCTCGAAGGGGGTCAAGACGGGGCCCTACGCGGACATGGGTGACGCGATCGAGCTGTACAACGCGGGCGGGGCGGACGCGGACCTCACGGGCTGGAAGCTCTCGGACGACCCGAGTTTTCCGCTCGATAAGACCTATGTGTTCCCGCCGGGCAGCACGCTCAAGGGCGGGGCCTACCTCGTGTTGGTGACGATCGACGAGGTGACGCTGGCGGGGCAGCTGCCCTTCGGCGTCAGCGCCAGCAACGAGGAGACGCTGACGTTGACGAGCGCGAGCGACGTGATGGCCGACCAGCTGATCCTTCAGGGGGCCGACGCGGCGGTGTCTTACTGCCGCCTGCCCGATGGGACAGGTGCGTGGCAGGGCTGCGACCAGAGCTTCGGGGGGGCGAACGCGCCGGTGAGCGCGACCTGCGGCAACGGCGGCGTCGAGCCCGGCGAGGACTGCGACGGGGCGGAGCTCGACGGCCAGACCTGCGCCGGCCTCGACCTCGGCTTCACCGGCGGGACCCTCGGCTGCGCGGCGACGTGCCGCTTCGACGCCTCGCAGTGCACGAGCGACAGCGCGGTGACGATCAACGAGCTCGAGTCGATCGACGACAAGATCGAGCTCCACAACAGCGGCGCCGCGGTGGCCGAAGTCTCGGGGTGGATCCTCACCGATGCGCCGGTCGGGCCGGCTTATGACCCGGCGCTCGACACCGGCAAGCTCCTGTTTCCGGCGGCGAGCAGCCTCGCGGCCGGGGAATTCCTCGTCATCGGCAAGGGCGACCTCCCCGGGCAGCACCCCTTCGGCCTCGCTGCCGAAGGTGACACGGTCTCGCTGCTGCGGCCCGACCTCACCGTCGCCGCCCAGGTCAGCTACGGCGACCAGGGCGCGGCGATCTCGTTCTGTCGGCTCCCCGACGGGCCGGACGGGATCTGGACCGCCGACTGCACCCCGACCTTCGGCGCGACCAACCTGCCTTGAGCCCGGGCGGTGGACGCAAAACGAGCCGCCCGGGCGGACGGCTCGCAGCGCTCAGGCGCGGACGGCTGCTCAGAGGCAGTCGGTGCAGACCTTGATGAAGCCGTGCGCCGCTTCCTCGGGCTCGGCCTCCGCGGACCAGTCGTCGGGGCTCTCGAAGAACTTGACCGGGCCACATTCGGCGGACGTGACGGTGAGGTTGAAGCCGGCGCCCCGGGCCGCAGCCTCGCTCGGATAGTTGAACTCGCCGGAGACGCTGTACTCGTTGTTCTGAACCGGCGTGCACACCCCGTCGCCGACGCAGCTCTCCAGGACCGGCTTGCAGTCGTTGGGCTTGTCGGGCGACTCGTTGCTGGCGGTGACGTTGAGCCAGGTCGTGGTCGGGATGTCGACGGTGATGTTGGCCGAGTAGGGCTTGCGCGAGGTGACCTTGACCTGACCATAGAGGTCGGGGGGGCACATGCAGGCGGCCGACCAGGCGGCGTCTTCACCCATGTCGTCCTTGAAGGTCTCGCAGTTCTCGATCTGCGCCGCGGAGCAGGTCGGGCCGACCTGGAGGTCGCGGCACATCTTGATGTTGGCGGTGCCGGCGGAGAGGGTCACGTCGGAGCTGCCGCACAGGCCGTCGATGGTGATGTTGCCGAGGCGCGGGTAAGAGGCCTCGATGGTGTTGTCCTCGGTCTCGACGTTGAGCCGGCCGCGATAGGCCTTGGGCAGGTGGACGCGCAGGTCGGCGCCGGCGCGCACCGGCTGGACCAGGCCGTCGTAGTAGGTGTAGACGAAGCAACCGCTCTTCCAGGTCCCCTGGGTGCAGTCCTCCTCGGGCATGAAGGTGTCGGGCTTCGCGGGGGTCCCGGAGACGAAGGCCCACAGCGACATGCGTTCCTTGACCCCCTTGAGCGTGCTGTCCTCGGGGTCGCCGTTGAAGGCGATGTCGTCGGTGAAGTCGTAGACCTTCATCTCGATCGTGATCACCGCCTGGTCCTGGTCGAAGAGCACCTCGATGTTGCCCCGGTTGGCGTAGTTGCCCTCGGACTCGCGGCGGCCGATGGTGATCGTGTTGACCTTGCCGTCACCCTCCAGGGGGAAGGGCAGGTTGTCGACCACGGCCGTCCACTCGGTCTCCCAGGGCTTCACGTCTCCTTCGATGGGATCCTCCCCGTTGTCGCCTTTGCAGCCGGCAGTCAGGAGGAGGGTCAGGCCGAGGAGTGATGCCAGGGAGGGGTTTTTCATCGCGATTTTCCGTAACTTCGAAATGGCCGGGTCGGACCGAGGTCGCTCGGTCACTCCGCCAGGATATCCGGGAGGCGTGCTGGCGACAACGGTGTCGCACGTGGGCGGTGAGACTTGTCCGATCGCCGTCCGGTTGGGGCCGCCAGCGCCGCCTGGAGGATAGGCCTTGACCGGGAGGCCGAGGGCGGGTCATGCACTCGGGCCCGGAGTTCCGATGCCCAGCTCTACCTTTGCCGCGCCCCCGGCCCAGCTCGACCTGCCCGGCCTGGAGAAGGCGATCCTCGACCTCTGGCGGGCCCACGACGTCGAGGGGCGCAGCCTGCGGACCACGACGCGTCCGGACGGCTCGCCCAGACCGGCCTTCGTGTTCTACGACGGCCCCCCCTTCGCCACCGGTCTGCCTCATTATGGCCACCTGCTGGCCGGGACGATCAAGGACATCATCCCGCGGTTTTGGTGCATGCGCGGCCATCAGGTCGAGCGCCGCTTCGGCTGGGACTGCCACGGCCTGCCGATCGAGAGCCTGGTGGAGAGCGAGCTCGGCCTCCACGGCAAGGCCGAGATCGAGGCCTACGGCGTGCCCCGCTTCAACGCCGCCTGTCGCGCCGGGGTCCTGCGCTTCACCGCCGAGTGGGAGCGCGTGGTCCAGCGCATGGGCCGCTGGGTCGACTTCCGCAACGACTACAAGACCATGGACTTCTCGTTCATGGAGAGCGTCTGGTGGGTGTTCGGGCAGCTCTGGGACCGCGGCCTCATCTATGAGGGATACCGGGTCCAGCCGGTGTCGCCGGCGCTCGGGACCCCGCTGTCGAACTTCGAGGTCGCGCAGGGCCCGCAAGAGCGCGACCCGGTCACCCGCAAGGAGGGCCACAAGCGCCGCCAGGACCCGAGCCTGACGGTGCGCTTCCAGCTTGAAGACGAGGACGCCTCCCTTTGGGCCTGGACGACCACGCCCTGGACCCTGCCGAGCAACCTGGCGCTGGCGGTGCATCCGGAGGTCGTCTACGTGAAAATTCGCGTGGTCGAGACCGGGGAGATCGCCTACCTCGAGCCGGGGCGGCTGGCGGATTACCAGGGCCGAGGGCGGATCGGGGCGACCGAGGAGCTCGCGCGGGTGCCTGGCAGCGCGTTGGTCGGTCGGCCCTACGCGCCGCTGCTGCCCTACTTCGAGGCCTACAGGCAGCGGCCGGATGGTTCGCGCTGGGCGTTTCGGGTGGTCGGGGCGGCCTATGTCAGCACCGAAAGCGGCACCGGCATCGTGCATCAGGCGCCGGCCTTCGGCGAGGACGACTTCCAGGTCGGGCAGGCCGAGGGCCTGCCGCTGATCTGCCCGGTCAACCTGGCGGGGATCTTCGACGAGCGGGTGGCGGACTTCGCGGGCCAGTTCGTCAAGGACGCCGACAAGGGGATCATCGAGCGGCTCAAGCGCGAGAAGCGGCTGGTCGACCAGGACACGATCGTCCACCCCTATCCGCACTGCTACCGGACCGAGCAGCCGCTGCTGTACATGGCGCTGTCGACCTGGTTCATGCAGGTCGAGCCGCTGCGCGAGCGCCTGGTCGACAACAACCACAAGATCCACTGGGTGCCCGAGCACGTCGGCGGCGGTCGCTTCGGCAACTGGCTGGAGAACGCGCGCGACTGGAACCTGAGCCGCAACCGCTACTGGGGCACGCCGCTGCCGATCTGGCGCTGCGACCGTGACCCGACCGACATGTGCTGCGTGCACTCCGTCGCCGAGCTCGAGCAGCTCGCCGGCCTCGCGGTCGGCAGCCTGAAGGACCTGCACCGCGAGAGCATCGACGCGATCACCTGGCCCTCGAGGGCCGGCGGGACGATGCGAAGGATCGTCGAGGTCTTCGACTGCTGGTTCGAGTCGGGCAGCATGCCCTACGCGCAGAACCACTACCCCTTCGAGAAGAAGGAGTACGTCGAGGACAACCTGCCGGCGGACTTCATCGCCGAGGGCCTCGACCAGACCCGCGGCTGGTTCTACACGCTGCACGTGCTGTCGACGGCGCTGTTCGACCGGCCGGCGTTCAAGAATGTGATCGTCAACGGCCTGATCCTCGCCGCGGACGGCAAGAAGATGTCGAAGCGGCTCAAGAACTACCCCGACCCGGGGCTGGTGATCGAGAGCTACGGCGCCGACGCGCTGCGGGCCTACCTGATCAACAGCGCGGTGGTCCGCGGCGAACCGATGAAGTTCGGCAAGAACGCCCAGGACCTGACCGGCGAGTGCGTCAAGGAGACGGTGCGCGTCGCCGTCCTGCCGCTGTGGAACGCGTTCAACTTCCTCGTCACCTACGCTCGCGCCGACGGCTGGGCCCCCGGACCCGAGGACCTCGGTCCGCAGCCGCTGGCCAACCCGCAGGACCGCTGGATCACGTCGCGCGTCGGCAGCTTCCTGGCCGAGCTCACCCGCGAGTACGAGACCTACGAGCTCTCCAACCTCGTGCCCGCGTTCCTGCGCATCTGCGACGATTTTAATAACTGGTATATCCGCCGCGGTCGTCGCCGCTACTGGCGGGCCAAGGCCGGCGGCGACCTCGACAAGCAGCAGGCCTACGCGACGTTGTTCCGCGCGCTGGTGGCCATCTCCCGCGCGATGGCGCCGGTGCTGCCCTTCCTCTCCGAGTTCCTCCACCAGCGCCTGGTCGTCGACACCGGACTCGCAGGGCCCGGTGAAGACAGCGTGCACTTCTGTGGCTTCCCCGCGGCCGCCGAGTTCTTGCGCGACGAGGAGCTCGAGCTCGATGTCGAGGTCGCCCGCTCGGTCGTCGCCCTCGGCCTGAACCTGCGCGAGCGCGAGCGCATCGGCGCCCGTCGACCGCTCGCCTCGGTGACGGTCGTCAGTCACTCGCCCGCGGTGCTCGAGCGCCTGCGCCGCGGCGAGGCCGACATCCTCGGCGAGCTCAACGTCAAGCAGCTGCAGGTGTCCGGCGACGACACCGCCCTGGTCGACCTCGCCGCGAAGCCCAACCTGAAGCTGCTGGGCAAGCGCCTGGGCCCGAAGCTGAAGGCGGTGAGCGCTGCGCTGCAAGGCCTGGGTCAGGCCGAGCTGCGGACCTTCCTCGCCGGCGGCTCGCTGACGGTCGAGGGCGAGGTCCTGGGGCCCGATGACGTGCTGCTGGTGCGCGCGCCGAAGCCGGGCCTGGTGGTCGCGAGCGAGGGGGCGCTGACGGTCGCGCTCGACACGGCGCTCAGCGAGGCGCTCAGGCTCGAGGGCCTGGCGCGGGAGCTCGTCAACCGCGTGCAGAACCTGCGCAAGAGCGCCGACCTCGACGTCAGCCAGCGCATCGGCGTCACCCTGCGCTGCGACGGCGCGATCGCGGCGGCGGCCCAGCGCGCCGACCTGCGCGAGCTGATCCAATCCGAGACCCTCGCCGTGCGGCTCGATGTCGCCTCACGCGAAGCGGGGGATGCGCTCGCTCCTTCCAAATATGTCCTTGAGGACAGCATCGACGGCGAGCCGCTCACCCTCGTCATCACCCCCATGGAGGCCGCATGAACGCGCCCAAGCTGTCCACCAAGCCCCCCAGCGGCATGCGTGACTTCCTCCCCGAGGACCTCGCGCGCCGCCAGCACGTCATCGACATCGTCCGCGATGTCTACAGCCGCCACGGCTTCGTGCCGCTCGAGACCCCGACGATCGAGAACCTCTCGACCCTGCTCGGCAAGTACGGCGAGGAGGGCGACCAGCTGCTGTATCGCATCCTCCATCGCCGCGACAACCTGAGCCGCGCGCTGGCTGCCGAGCCCAGCCAGGCGACGCTCTCCGACGAGGGCCTGCGCTACGACCTGACGGTGCCGCTCGCCCGCGTGGTCGCGCAGTACGAGCTGCCGAAATTTTTTAAGCGCTACCAGATCCAGCCGGTGTGGCGCGCGGACCGCCCGGGCAAGGGCCGGTTTCGCGAGTTCTACCAGTGCGACGTCGACATCACCGGGACGCAGAGCCTGATCGCGGAGGCCGAGGTGTGCGGCGCGGTCGCCGAGGTGCTGCACGCGCTCGGCTTCAAGGACTTCAAGATCCGCCTGAACCACCGCCAGCTCCTGCGCAGCATGATGCTCACGGCCGGCATCGACCTCGCCCACGAAGCCGCGGCCCTGGTCGCGGTCGACAAGCTCGACAAGATCGGCGACGGCGGCGTTCGCGAAGAGCTGGCCGCGCGCGGCATCCCCGGCGAGTCGGCCAATATTCTGATGGAGCTGATCCTGATGGCCGAGGCCGACGCGCTCTTCGGCATCCCGTTCACCCGCGGCCCCTCGGGCCCCAAAGCGGGCCTGACGATCATCGCCAAGCGCATCACCGACCCCGCCGGCGTCGCCGCGATCGCCGAGCTCGACCAGCTCGTCGACCTCCTCGCCGCCACCCCGGCCGGCCCCCACGTCAGCCTCAGCCTCGACCTCGCCCGCGGCCTCGGCTACTACACCGGCGCCATCTTCGAGATCGCCGTGCCCGACCTCAACGGCAGCCTCGGCGGCGGCGGTCGCTACGACAACCTCGTCGGCATGTTCGGCAAGAAGCAGGTCCCCGCGGTCGGCTTCTCCCTCGGCCTCGAGCGCATCCTCGTCGTCATGGAAGAGCGCAAGATGTTCCCGACGCTCTCCGTCGGCCCCCAGCTGCTGCTGTGCTGGATGGGCGTGGCCCCCGCGGCTGTGCTCGGCGTCGCCGGTAAGCTGCGCTCGCAGGGCCTCAAGGTCGAGGTGTTCCCCGAGGAGGGCAAGCTCGGCAAGCAGCTGCAGTACGCCGACAGCCCCGGCGTGAAGGCGCCGCTCGCGGGCATCCTCGGCGAGGAGGAACTCGCCGCCGGCGTGCTCACCCTCAAGCACCTCGGCAGCGGCGAGCAGACGCGGGTGCGCATCGACGAGGCCGGGGCCGCGGTCCAGCGGCTGCTCGCGCCCTGAAGGTGTGCCTGCAACGACCGGCCCCCGCCGGCCGATGTCGGCGGCATGGCCTCGCCCCTGCACCAAACCCTGGTCGACCTGCTGCGCCACGCCCCGGAGGTGGTGCCGCGGCTGCTGACGGTCGTCGGCGCGAGCAGCGGCGCGGCGGTCGCATCGGTGAAGCTGATCGACTCGGTGCTCGACCAGATCCAGCGCCGCGTCGACCTGGCGGTGGAGATCCGCCGCGAGGGCGCCGCCTGCCTCGCGGTCGGCCTCGAGATCCAGCTTGCGATCAACCCCGACAAGTTGCGCAGCTGGCCGGTCTACCTGACGACCTTGCGCAGCCCCGCACGCCCCCTGGCATGTCTGCTGATCCTGGCGCCGGACCCGCGAGTGGCTGCCTGGGCGGCGCGGCCGATCGACCTCGGCCCGGGTAACGCGGCGTTTCGCGTGCATGTGCTCGGTCCAGACCAGATCCCTCGCATCGTCGACCTGCCCGCCGCCCGCCGTCAGCCCGAGCTGAGCTTCCTGTCGGCCCTCGCCCACGCCGAGGCCGACAACGACCCTGACCTCGTCCGCGCCGCGCTCGCAGGCCTCGGCACCTTGGACAGCGCGCGAATGAGCAGCTATGTTTCCGTGCTCCTCGACTCACTCAGCGCTGGCCTGCGCGGCGCCCTGGAGGCCTGCATCATGGAAACCCCCGAGCACAAGCCTTCCTCCGTGACCCCAGAGTTCGTGCAACGCGCGCTCCTGTGGGCCCGCATGGCCTTGATCGAGGCCGAGCGTAAGGAAGGGCGCGAGGAAGGGCGCCAGGAGGGGCGCGAGGAAGGGCGCCAGGAAGGGCGCGAGGAAGGGCGCCAGGAGGGGCGCGAGGAAGGGCGCCAGGAAGGGCGCCAGGAAGGGCGCCAGGAAGGACGCGAGGAGGGGCGCCATCAGGGTGAGCTGCATGCGCGGCGCGAGATCCTCGGAAGACTGCTGGCGCGCGCAGGGTTGCAGCCCTCCGCGGACCAGCTCGAGCAGATCGCCGCGTGCGAGGACACCGCGCTGCTGGACCGCTGGATCGAGCAGGTCCTCGGCGCGCATGATGTCGCCCAGGTCCTGGCCTGAGTCACACCTGTGATCTCTCGCATGCGCGTCCGAGGGTCCGCGTGCCCGTGGCTTGCGCGGATGGACCGCTAGGATGGGGCGTACATGGTCGATGACGCGAATGCCGGGCTCGCCGGGACGATCCTGGTCATCGATGACGAGCGCAACATCCGACGGACCTTGCGTATGGTCCTCGAGGGAGAGGGTGCGACGGTACTCGACGCCGAGACGGCCGAGGCCGGGCTCGAGCTCATCCAGCGCTCGCTCGCCGACAGCGAGGCGTCGCAGCCGATCCAGGTCGTGATGGCCGATGTGCTGCTGCCCGGTATGTCGGGCTTGCAGCTGCTCGAGCAGCTGAGCGGCCTCGGCGGGGGCACGCCGCCCGTACCGGTCATTCTCATCAGCGGGCACGCGACCGTCTCGGACGCGGTCCGGGCGACGCGGCTCGGGGCCTTCGACTTCTTCGAGAAGCCTTTAGCGCGCGACCGGGTGGTCGTCAGCGTGCGCAACGCGCTGCGGCACTACGCCTCGGAGGCGGAGCTGCGGTCGCTGCGGGCGCGGGCGCGACGCGAGCTGATCGGCGAGTCACGGCCGATGCTCGAGCTACAGCGGCAGATCACGCGGGTCGGGGCGACCCGAGCGCGGGTGCTGATCGAGGGCGAGAGCGGCACCGGCAAGGAGCTGGTGGCGCGGGCGATCCACGAGGCGAGCGAGCGGCGCGAGGGGCCCTTCATCAAGGTCAACTGCGCGGCGATCCCCCGCGAGCTGATCGAGAGCGAGCTGTTCGGGCACGAGCGCGGCGCGTTCACCGGGGCGACCGGACAGAAGAAGGGCCTCTTCGAGCTCGCCCACGGCGGCACGCTGCTGCTCGACGAGATCGGCGACATGGACCTCAACGCCCAGGCCAAGGTGCTGCGCGTGCTCCAGAGCGGCGAGCTGCTGCGCGTCGGCGGTGAGAAGCCGATCAAGGTCGACGTCCGGGTGCTTGCGGCGACCCACCGCAACCTCAAGGAGCAGGTCCAGACCGGCGAGTTTCGCGACGACCTGTACTTTCGGCTCGCGGTCGTGCCGATCTCGGTGCCGCCGCTGCGCGACCGACCGGGGGACATCCCGCTGCTCTGCCGGCACTACCTCGACGTCGCCTGTCGCGAGAACGGCATCAGTCCCAAGCGGATCTCCGCGGCGGCCCAGGCGGCGCTCGAGACCCACGCCTGGCCGGGCAATGTCCGCGAGCTGCGCAACGTGATGGAGCGGATGGCGATCCTCTCCGATGGTGACATCGAGCTCGACGAGGTGCCCCTCGAGATCCGCGGCGACGGCGACGAGTCGGCGAGCTCCGGCGATGCGCTGGTGCAGTTCGGCGACGGGGCCGCGCCGCCCGGCATGTCACTCAAGGGCTTCCGCGACTCGGTCGAGCGCGCGTTCATCCTGCAGCGCCTCGGCGAGCACGGCTGGAACGTCTCCAAGACCGCCGAGGCGCTCGACGTCGAGCGCACGCACCTGCACAAGAAGATGAAGCTGCTGGGCATCGCCCGCGGCGGCTAACGGGAGGTTTGCCGCTTGCGCTCGGCGGCCATGCGGGCGATCTCCCGCAGGTTGCCGCGATGACGGACCCAGATCAGCGCGGCCATCGCCAGCGCGAGCTTGCAGTACGGCGCGGGCGCCCCGGCGAGCCACAGGTGCAGGGTCAGGGCGTTGACTGCCGTCAACGAGCCGATCGCCGAGACCCGCGTCATCGCCAGGGTCTGTGCGTACATCAGGCCCGCGAACAGGCCGGCGACCGGCATCAGCGCGGTGAACACCCCGAGCGCGCAGGCGACCCCCTTGCCGCCGCGAAAGCGGAGGTACACCGGGAAGACGTGGCCGAGCGTCGCCGCGGCGCCGACCACCGCGAGCCCACACTCGGGCGCCGGTAGGCCGCCGAGCGCCCAGCCCGACATCGCCAGTCGCACCGGCAGGTAGGCCTTGAGCACATCGAGGAGGAACACGACGATCCCCCATTTCGCGCCCAGGACGCGGACGGCGTTGGTGGCTCCGATGTTGCCTGAGCCCGCCCCGCGGATGTCGACCCCGCGCAGCAAGCCGACGAGCACACCCATGGGGATCGCCGCCACGAAGTAGGCGAAGAGGCTCCACGCGAGCAGGCTTTGGCCCAGAAATTCCACGACGGGGAGCATAACCGCTCCGCGCCGGGCTTCGCCAGATTAACCAGATCCGAGGGGGCAGAGGCGAATCAGCCCCGAAGGGTCGGGATGCTACTTGCTGCGGGCGGCCTTCTCGTCGACGCCGCTGCGGCCCATGCGGGCGGCCAGCACTGCGGTCACATCGGCGAGGTCGAGGCCCTGGTGGGCGAGGCCGACCAGGGCGTGAAACAGCAGGTCGGCGGCCTCACGGGCGATGTGTCCGCGGTCGTCACCGGCGAGCGCCTCGGCCAGCTCGGCGGCCTCCTCGTGCAGCTTGGCGGCGATCGCCGGAACGCCGCCATCCATGAGGCCGCGGACATAGCTCTTGCCGGTCTGGCTGGTGATCCCCAGACCGGCCCTCCGGGCGCAGATCTCGGCGAAGACCCGCTCGAGCACCTGCGCAGGCGCCAGCGCGACCTCGAGACCGGGGTCGAGCACCGACGTGAAGAAGCAGCTCGCGGCCCCGGTGTGACAGGTCGGCCCCTGCGGCTCGGCCTGCACGAGCAGCGCGTCGCCGTCGCAGTCGACCCACATGCCGCGCAGCGCCAGCGTGTGCCCGGAACTCTCGCCCTTCTCCCACAGCTGGTCGCGGCTGCGGCTCCAGAAGGTCACGCGGCCGCGCTCGAGGGTGCGAGCCAGCGCCTCGGCGTTCATGTGGCCGACCATCAACACGGCGCCGCTGCGGTGGTGCTGAACGACCGCGGTGACGAGACCGGCGCCGTCGGTCTTGAGCTTGGCCCACAGGGCCTGTGCGTCGACGGCCATGCGCGTTCGTTCGCGAGCCGGGTCGGTCAGCTGAAGGCCGACGACAGTGAGGCGCCGCGCTGTGACTCGTGCGGACGGACGGGGATGCCGTGCTCGGCGAGGTACTGCTTGGCCTGTGAGATGGTGTAGAGGCCGAAGTGGAAGATCGACGCTGCGAGGGCCGCGTCGGCGCCACCGCGCTCGACGGCGAGGCCCTCGCGCAGGTGCTCGAGCTGACCGACGCCGCCGGAGGCGATCACCGGGATCGGCACGCGATGACTGACCTCGCGGGTGATCCACAGGTCGTAGCCGTCGCGGGTGCCATCCTTGTCCATGCTGGTCAGCAGGATCTCGCCGGCGCCGAGGGCCGCGACGTGGTCGCACCATGACAGCGCGTCGAGGCCGGTCGAGCGGGTGCCGCCGTGGATGACGACCTCATAGAGCGGCTCGGTGTCGCCCGGCCGCGCCTTCATCTGCCTGACGTCGACGGCGACGACGATGCACTGGCTGCCGTACTTGTCGGCGAGCTGGCGGATCAGCAGCGGGTTGGCGACCGCGGCGCTGTTGATCGCCACCTTGTCGGCCCCGGCCTTGAGCAGGCGCCGGACGTCGGGCTCGCGGCGCACGCCGCCGCCGACCGTCAACGGGGTGAAGATCTGGTCGGCGACGCGGTGCACGACGTCGATGAAGGTCTCGCGGCCCTCGACGGTCGCGGTGATGTCGAGCAGGCAGATCTCGTCGGCGCCCTGGGTGTCGTAGGCGCGGGCCGCCTCGACCGGGTCGCCGGTGTCGCGCAGCCCGGCGAAGTGCACGCCCTTGACCACGCGGCCGTTCTTGATGTCGAGGCAGGGAATGATGCGGCGCTTTAACATCGGGCCAGAGCCTCCTCCAAAGTGAAGCTGCCCTCGTACAGGGCTCGCCCGAGGATCACGGCGTGCACGCCCTGTCGGCGCAGCGCGTCGAGGTCGGCCAGGCTGCCGACTCCCCCGCTGGCGATCACCGGGATGTCGACGCCGCGCTGCAGGGCCGCGGTCGACTCGACGGCGGCGCCGACCTGCAGGCCGTCGCGCGCGACGTCCGTGTAGAGCAGGGCGAAGGCGCCCCAGCTGGCCGCGGCGCGGGCCAGGGCGGCCGCCGGTACGCGCGAGGTCTCTTGCCAGCCGGCGATCGCCACCCAGCCGTCGCGGGCGTCGATCGCCACGATGATGCGGTTCGGGTGGGCGCGGCACAGGGCCTGGGCGACCTCGGGCTCGCGCACCGCCAGGGTGCCGATCACCGCGTAGTCGGCCCCGGTGGCCAGCGCCGCCTCGACCGCCGCGCGGTCGCGCAGGCCGCCGCCGACCTCGACCTCGACGCCGAGCGCGTGGGCCTCGTCGACCAGGCGGCGCACGAGCCCGGTCTGCACCGGGCGCCCGGCGAAGGCCCCGTCGAGGTCGACGACGTGCAGGCGGGTGGCGCCGGCGCGGACGAACTCGCGCAGCTTGGCGCCGGGGTCCGCGGCGTAGACCGTGGCGCGCTCGGGGTCGCCCTCGGAGAGGCG
>Ga0209480_10001650_pt1 | contig 16078 bp, 14 predicted proteins | sample JI61114C2DNA_FD_187501 | JGI IMG/M metagenome (GOLD analysis project Ga0209480, IMG submission 187501) | Wastewater effluent complex algal communities from Wisconsin, to seasonally profile nutrient transformation and Carbon sequestration -... | ecosystem: Engineered > WWTP > Effluent > Algae...
AAGATTAGGAGGAATGGGTGTAGCAATAGGAAGTTTAATAGGACAAGAACTAGCAGAATTAGTATAAATGGCAACAACAAAAAGCACTTCTAAAAATACAAATAGAACTTTTTTTCAAAAATTAAAACGATTCATTTGGAAATCCATGCTTTGGTTTTTTGGGTTATCAATTGGTTCAGTTATCGTTTTCAAATGGGTTCCGGTTCCATTTACACCTTTAATGGTTATTAGAATTATCGAAAATAAAATGGATGGAAAAGATGCTGTTTTCAGTCATGATTGGGAATCGATAGACAATATTTCACCTAATTTACAAAAAGCAGTAATTGCAAGTGAAGACGGTAATTTTTTGAAACATAGTGGTTTTGATTTTGATGCCATGCAAAAAGCATTCAAAAACAATAACAAAGGAAAAAAACTAAAAGGCGGAAGCACAATTTCACAACAAACAGCAAAAAACGTTTTTCTTTGGCAAGGCAGAAGTTATATCAGAAAAGGTTTGGAAGCCTATTTTACAGTTTTAATAGAATTAATTTGGGGTAAAGAACGAATTATGGAAGTTTATCTAAACTCAATAGAAATGGGCGATGGCGTTTATGGAGCGCAAGCCGCTTCAAAACATTGGTATAGCAAAGACGCTTCAAATTTATCTTCAAGAGAAGCAGCAGGAATTGCAGCCATACTACCAAGTCCGAGAAAATTTAAAGCGTCTAACTCAAGTTCGTACATCAACAGACGTAAAGATAAAATCACGCGCGTGATGCGTCATATTGGAAAATTAGAATACTAATTATTGAAATAATGATTTATATTGTGGCCAATGTTTGTATATCAACATACCATTAAGAACCGCAACTAATAAAGCCCCACCAATTCCGCTTGCATCCAAAAACAAGTGAAACAATAGAATATTTATTGATATTGGTGCTAATAAAGTCAATGCAAAAGCAACCCATTTTTTCAAAAGGAGCAAAACTCCAATTGCTATTTCTAAAACTCCAACTGTTTTCAAAACATAACCTGTTGCACCAAGCGATGTCATAAAGCTTGCTGCTTTTTCTGGAAGTTCTGGCAATGGAATAAATCCGAAAAACTTATTGGCGCCAAATAAAACAAGTAGCAATCCTAATAGTATTCTAACAATTTTTGTAAACATTGAATTCATAAATATTTATTTTATTGGTTAGTAATATGGTAAAAATATAATTAATTTTTTATTTTATTAATATTTTAAACCTTAATTTTTTAAACAATTCTATATTTGATACATTTTTAGTATCTTCATTGTAACTTTTTTATTAAACAATTATCTAATAGTAATAATCTTAAAACAATTAAATTATGCAAGCTCATGAAATAGATTACCAAATTTTTGGAGAAGAAATGCAATATGTTGAAATAGAACTTGATCCACAAGAAATTGTTATTGCAGAAGCTGGAAGTTTTATGATGATGGACAACGGAATCAAAATGGAAACTATTTTTGGTGACGGCTCAGGACAAGATCAAGGTGGCGTTTTTGGAAAATTACTTTCTGCAGGAAAAAGAGTTTTGACTGGTGAAAGTCTTTTTATGACCGCATATTTAAATCAGAACAATACTAAAAGTAAAGTTTGCTTTGCTTCGCCTTATCCTGGAAAAATTATTCCGATTGATTTACGACAATTTCAAGGAAAATTCATTTGTCAAAAAGATGCATTCTTGTGTGCTGCAAAAGGCGTTTCTGTTGGAATTGAATTTTCTAAAAAACTTGGTCGTGGACTTTTTGGCGGTGAAGGATTTATAATGCAAAAAGTGGAAGGCGATGGAATGGCTTTTGTACATTCGGGTGGAACTTTAGCAAAAAGAGAATTAGCAACAGGAGAAATTTTAAAAGTTGATACCGGTTGTATTGTTGGATTTACAAAAGATGTTGATTATGATATTGAATTTATTGGCGGAATAAAAAATACGATTTTTGGCGGTGAAGGAATGTTCTATGCTACACTTCGCGGTCCAGGAACTGTTTTTGTTCAATCATTACCATTTAGCCGACTTGCCGATAGAATTATTGCTTCAGCACCAAGAGCTGGTGGAAGTTCTAAAGAAGAAGGAAGTTTACTTGGCGGAATTGGTAGGTTGTTAGATGGTGATAACCGATTTTAAAAAAAAATAAACCTGACGAATTATCGTAATTCGTCAGGTTTTTAAATTTAAAGACTAAAATTTATTCCTAAAATAATATTTCTACCAATATTAGGAATTTCATCTGCTTTTAATCTTGATAAATGTGAAATATAATTTTTGTTTAATAAATTATTAGCATTCAAATTAATATCAAAAGCTGTTTTCCCAAAAGTAACTTTTCCTCCAAAACCTAAATTTAACAAAGCATAATCATTTGATTTTGTTTCAAATTCACTTGGACTATTTTGATTAAAAGTATATTCAAGATTTAAAACTGCGTAACTTTCTTTTAAATATTTAACCGATTTAAATTCTGTTTTAAGAGACGAATTCCATCGATTTGCAGGAATTAATGGCAAATTATCTCCATTCGCTTTTTTGCCTGTAACACTTTCAAAACTACTAGTAATATGCAACCAATCGATAGGATGTGGATGAAAATGGATTCCTGCTTCACCACCAAATAAACTTGCATTTGCTTGAAGATAATCATACACATTATTTTCATCAATTATGTTTCCATTTGGTGAAATGAAAATATAATTATTAATGTGATTATAAAATCCGTTAACAAACAATTCAAAATGTGAATTCTTATATTCTAAATTCAAATCGGCTTGAAAATTTTGTTCATTTTTTAGTTCAGAATTTCCAATTTCATAACGATTACTTCCCTCATGAACACCATTAGAAGTCAATTCCGCAAGATTTGGAGCCCTAAAACCAGAAGCTAAATTGAATCGTAAAACTACATTTTCTTTCAAGTTAGTTTTAAATCCTAAAGAAGAATTAAAGCTTTCAAAATTTTTATTTAATGCTGCGAAATATCCTTCTTCGCCTTCTATTCCATTCATTTCAGAATTAATTTTTCTATTGTCAAATCGAATTCCTGCTTGAATTACATTTTTATTCCATTCATAATTTATTGTTCCAAAAACACCAAAATCATTTGTTGTAGCATTTGGAATTAAAAATTCTTCAGCTAAATTTTCATTAGTTTGATTCATACCTTGAACACCAACAATAGATTCAAACTTTCCTATTTTAGGCAAATGATATTTTACATTATAATTAAATGTTTTCAGTTTCATTTGTAAAATTGCAATTTCACTATCTTCAAATTCACTTCTGTTATTGTTGATATATCCTAAATCAGCTTCGATCTTAGAATTCTTTAAAAACACAACATTATTCAAACTCAAAACATGATTTACAACACCTTGTTTTGGAAATTCAGGATGTTTAGATATTGATTGTTCAGCTATTCCTTCTTCTGGAATTCCTAAATCTAATTCGTTATAATTATATCTAAAAACAGTTGAAAAAACAGCATTAGAATATCCTAAGCCAGTTTTAAAATCTAACTCTTCATATCTTGTATTGGTCACACGATTTCCATCAGAAATTTTATAATCAGCATGTTTATTGTTACTTACTCTTGCTGAAAACTTTACATCTTCACCTGATAATTTATATCCTAATGAAGAATTTGTTCCTTGAGTATTTGTAAAATATTTGGTATTAAAATTCAATTCGGAAGTATTAGATTTTGCAAACTTTTCAGGATTGAAATACAAAACACCACCAAGCGCATCGGAACCATAAAGAAGTGATGCTGGACCTTTTATAACCTCAACACTTTCAACTCCTGAATCGTTTAAACCCAAACCATGTTCTTCGCCAAATTGTTGGTTTTCCATTCGAACACCTTGTGAATACACCAAAACGCGATTACCACTTAACCCACGAATTATTGGTTTTCCTATAGATGTTCCTGTAGAAACTTGTGAAACTCCAGGAATTGTTGCCAATCCTTCAATCAATGTAGAAACTCCTTTTTGTTGTAATGATTTTACTGATTGATGTTCCACTTTCATCACATTTTGAGATTGTAATTTATTGAAAGCTGTAGAAACAATAACCTCATCAATTTGATGCAGATTTTCGGATAAAATAACATCAATTTTAGTTTCCTTTTCTTTAATAAAAACCTCTTTAGTTTGAGATTCATATCCTATATATTTAAAGATAATATTGAAACTTCCGTTAGGTAAATTGTTTAAAACGTAATTTCCATTAGCGTCGGAAACGGTTTCTTTGTGAATTTCAGGAATAGATACATTAACTCCTGCGAATGGTTGGTTTTGATTATTTGAAATAGCACCAACGACTTTGTTTTGTGCTGATGCAAATATAGAAAGCCCTAAAAATAAGGCAAGTAAAAAATGTTTCATGTAAAAAATGAATTTATTGTTAAATTAAAAAGTATCCAATCCAATGTTTTTGGACAGATAAAAAATAGGATTTAAACAATAAAAGTTGGTGGTGCTCGAAGTGCAAAAAGACTTCCACAGAAAAATTGTGTTATTTCTCTAGAGTGGAAAAAAGTATAGGTTTCAGAAACCTGAATTTTCTTAAAATCAAATGAAAAAACTTCCGATTTTATTGATGTACTAAAAGCAAATTCGCAAGTAAAACAATTATCAAACTCGTGGCTATGTGTAATTTGTTGCTTACTTTCGGAATAATCGTGATGACAATGTTGCTTAGAGAAAGCTTCTTCAATGTGATGAAAAGAGTGAATGGATTGAATCAATAGTGCTAAGAATATTGTCAACCCAAATAAAAAACTTCCTATGGAATTTTTTCTTTTCATTATTGCAAAAGTAAACATATAAAAAAGAAAAATCGCTTGAATTTAACAAATTTTGACACTTGATAAATTCAAACGATTATTATTCTAAAACTATTAAACTAGTTTATTTGCTACTAAATATTCTGCAATTTGAACCGTATTTGTTGCTGCTCCTTTTCTTAAATTATCAGCTACAATCCACATATTTAAAGTGTTTTCTTGACTTTCATCACGACGAATTCTACCCACAAAAACCTCATCTTTACCTTGTGCATACAAAGCCATTGGATAAGTAAATGTATCCAAGTTATCTTGAACTATAATTCCTGGCGTTCTATGAAGAATATCTCTTACTTCGCTTACATTAAAATCGTTTGCAAACTCCACATTTACAGCTTCACTGTGTCCACCAACAACAGGAACTCTAACTGCTGTTGCTGTTACTGCAATTGTTCTATCGTCAAGGATTTTTTGAGTTTCACGAACTAATTTCATTTCTTCTTTAGTGTAGCCATTCTCTTCAAAACTATCACAATGAGGAATTGCATTTCTGTGAATTGGATATTTATATGCCATTTCTCCTTGAATTCCTGCATATTCGTTTTCAAGTTGTTGCACACCTTTTACACCAGTTCCTGTAATAGATTGATAAGTAGAAACAATAACGCGTTTGATTTTATATTTTTTGTGTAATGGTGCTAATGCCATAACCAATTGAATTGTGGAGCAATTAGCATTTGGAATTATTTTATCTTCTTTAGTTAAGATATTACCATTAATTTCTGGAACGACTAACTTTTTAGTTGGATCCATTCTCCATGCTGAAGAGTTGTCAATTACTGTTGTTCCAGCTTCGGCAAATTTTGGCGCCCATTCTAAAGACGTTTCTCCTCCAGCAGAAAACAAAGCAATATCAGCTTTCATATCAACGGCAGTTTGCATTCCAACAATGGTATATTTTTTTCCTTTAAATTCAATTTCTTTACCAACAGATTTCTCTGAAGCTACAGGAATTAATTCGGTTACAGGAAAATTTCTTTCTGCTAAAACTTGAAGCATTACTTCGCCAACCATTCCGGTTGCGCCAACTACAGCAACTCTCATATAAATATTTTTTTAGATTTTAATAAAAATTTGGAAGTACAAAAGTAGGTAGAAATTAAATTAAAAAATTAAAAATTATGAATTAAAAATTGATATTGTCATTGAACTTGATATTGTTATTGAAAAAGAAAAACCGCCTCAATTATGAAGCGGTTTAGTTAGAATATATACTGTAGCGGTTTATTATTTTTTCAATAAATCTCTAATTTGAGTAAGCAATTCTTCTTGAGTTGGTCCTGCTGGTGCAGCAGCAACTTCTTCTTTCTTTTTAGCTTTCTCTGCAGCTCTAAGTACTATAAATACAAACAAAGAAATAATTAAGAAATTAATTAATGCTTGAACCATATTACCATAAGTAATAACTGTTGCTCCTGCAGCTTTTGCAGCAGCTAAATTTTCATAAGCTGTTCCGTTTAATGAAATAAATTTTTGTGTAAAATCAATTCCACCTGTAATTAATCCTACTATTGGCATAATAAAATCATCAACTGCCGAAGTAACAATTTTACCAAATGCACCACCAATAACAACTGCTGTTGCTAAACTCAATACGTCGCCTTTCATTAAAGACGCTTTAAAATCTGCAAAAAATCCCATAGTTTTCTAGTTTTTAGTTATTTATAATTTTTAGTTTTGAAAATCAAAGATAAATAAAATTTTAACATAATATTTAATGATTTGTAGAATTATTACTACTTCAAATTATACAAAACTTATTCTTTTATAAACTTTCTACTAACTTCACCTTTTTCAGTGTATAATTTAATGATGTAATTTCCTGTTTTTAAATCAGAAACATTAATGGAATTTGTTGGGCTAGTAGTTATTTGAACCAATTGCCCTAACATATTATAAATTGCAATTGATTTTATATTCACCTCATCTTGAACATTGATGTTTAAAATATCTTTAGCAGGATTTGGCGATAAACTAACATAGTTATCTAAATTAAATTGATTGTTTGTCAAAGTTTGAAACGTACTTGTTGCAGTGTTAGTTACAATTGGAAAGTTATAATCAAAATAAATATTTGCCAAATTACTAATGGTACTTCCAATAGTTAAAGTAGGTTTTGTTTTAATTTTAAATACTACATAACCATCATTTGTGGCATCATTGAATGGAAGATTAATATTTTCAAAAATAAATTCAACTTTGTTTGGGTTTGTAATTCTTGTAACACAACTGTGTGAAGTGTCTGTAATTTGCAACGTTGAAACATCAAATTTTGTGTTATCAATCATGTCTTTAACCACAATGTTTTGTGCAGGAAAAGTTCCAGTATTTTCAAAACGAATCCTGTAATGAACATATTTTCCAATCATTGATATGGGAATATTTGTTCCTTCTAAACACGTTTTATCATTTGGATCAAAAGAATTTACAACCGTTTGAGGTAACGAAAAAGCATTATCACTTGGAGTTTCATCAGTATTTAAACCGTTAATAACAGCTGTAAAAATTAAAATATTACCTGCATTTACGGCAGGAGTTTCCATTGGCGAATTTACATTTAATGTTACCACAAATTCACCAGATTGAAAAGGTGCAATTGTGCCAATATTCCAAGAAAGTAAACCTGTGCTCATAGAAGTTGGAGCTAATGTGGAAGAAACAAAATCTAAAACGGCATCATCAAAATTAAAAGCCAATGTTGCTGTTTCATTAAGATTTCCTTTATTCTTATATTTTATTTTATACGTAGCGTCAAACCCAGGACGAGCAGGAATTAGAGGAATAATAACCACTTCCAAATCGTGATGAACTCCATTTGGTGTAATACAAAAATCTTGAACAAAAGGACTTGCCGTTGCAGGAAAAGTTACAGTTGCACTTGTTGGAGAAACAGTGAAATAACTAGGGTTTTCAAACTGAGGTGTGAAAGTATGTGTTCCTGCTTGAACAGAAATTGAATAATTCCCCGAAGCATTCGAAATTAATGTTCCAAAATTTGTACCATCAGTAATTGAAAACTTTAAATTGGGGTAAAATCCATCTAACTCATCACAACCATTTGAATTATTATCTAATTTATTATTTCCTTGAATAGTGTAGTAACTTCCTCCTGGTGTAAAGGAACAATAACTATTTACATGACAAGTTGCTGAATAGCCATATTCATTTATTTTAGATTGAACAAGTGTTATATCTTCTTCATCTGTACATATGTATTGAAGATTTGGATTGTTATTAAAATTTAAATAATTCCAAATAGTATTTGCATTTTTTATATTCAAATCGGATAATTGATTACTCGAACAATATAAAAATTTCAAATTTGTCAAACCACTTACATTTAAACTCGATAATTGATTAAAAATGCAATACAAATGTGTCAAATTTATCAAACCACTTACATTTAAACTTGGTAATAGATTACTTCCACAACTCAATGATTGCAAACTTATCAAACCACTTACATTTAAACTTGTAAGTTGATTAATATCGCAAAACAAGTATTTCAAATTTATTAAACCGCTTACATTTAAACTTGTAAGTTGATTATTTGAACAATGAAATGATTGTAAATTTGTCAAACCACTTACATTTAAACTTGGTAATTGATTACTCGAACAAGTTAAATCTGCCAAATTTGTCAAACCACTTAAATTTAAACTTGGTAATTGATTACTTTCGCAATTCAATACTTGCAAATTTGTCAAACCACTTAAATTTATACTTGGTAATTGATTAGTATTGCAATATAACTCTTTCAAATTTGTCAAACCACTTACATTTAAACTTGGTAATTGATTATTTCCGCAATTCAATACTTGCAAATTTGTCAAACCACTTACATTTAAACTTGGTAATTGATTGTCAAAACAAATCAAATAATACAAATTTGTCAAACCACTTAAATTTAAACTTGTTAATTGATTACCAGTGCAATACAATACTTGTAAATTTGTCAAACTCAAAATTCCTTCTAAATTTGAAATTGAAGTATTTGAAACATTCAAATATTTAATCAAACTAACTTCACTTACTTGGATTTCACCATCACTATTTGTATCTATAGTATTATAAGATGTAACATTACCATTATAATCAGGTGTTTGAGTTGAAGCAACTTGATTACTTGAACTTGCACTCAACAACTTCGCCTTAAAATTAGCATCAGGAATATTAACAATTTGTGCATTAGCAACAAAAAAGAAAAATAAAGTCAATAATGAAAAGTAAAGTTTTTTCATAGCTATAAGTGTTTAATAATCAAATGTAAACAAATACTTTGTATGAATAAAATTATTCTCTATAAAAAACCCGCTTCACTCGTTGTGAAATACTTGTCATAATCTCATAAGGAATTGTACCTAGTTTTTTTGCCATGAAATTTACCGTTGGATTGTCTCCAAAAATGGTAACTTCCGTTCCTTCTTTGCAATCAATTTCGGTGATGTCAACCATTAGCATATCCATACAAACACTTCCTAGAATAGGTGCTTTTTTATTTTTTATGGTTACATAACCTACTCCATTTCCCCAATGTCTTGAAATTCCATCGGCGTAACCTATTGGAATTGTGGCAACTTTTGTGGTTTTGGTTGCCATAAATCTTCGGCTGTAACCTACGCTTTCTCCTTCTTCAATAGTTCTGATTTGAGAAATTATGGATTTTAAAGTACCGACATTTTCTAACAATTTTTGTTCGTCTTCATCGTTGGAAACACCATAAAGTCCTATTCCTAAACGAACCATATCGTATTGTGCTTGAGAATAATTAGAAATTCCTGAAGTATTCAAAATATGGCGTATCGGATTTATCTGTAATTCTGAAATTAATTTGGAAGACAATTTTTCAAATAATTTAATTTGAGAAAGCGTAAAATCAACAAATTTCATATCATCACTTGCAGACAAATGCGACAAAATACTTTTTACTTCAACGGTTTTGTTGTCTTTCAGTTTGGCAATTAATTCATCAATAGTTTCCTCTTCAAATCCTAATCGATGCATTCCGGTGTCTAATTTTATGTGAATTGGGAAATGTTTCAACTTTTTTTGCTCGGCTATTTTCAAGAAAGCGTTCAATCCTTTTATCGAATAAATTTCGGGTTCTAATTGATGTTGAATAATCGCAGAAAAACTGGTGTTTTCGGGATTCAAAACCATAATTGGCAAATCAATTCCTGCGTTTTTCAAAGAAATTCCTTCGTCGGCAAATGCTACTCCAAGATAATCTACTTTATGATGCGAAAGCAATTTGGCAATTTCATAACCGCCATTTCCATATCCAAAAGCTTTTACCATAACCATCAATTTGGTCTTTGAATTTAATTTGGATTTAAAATAATTCAAGTTATGACTAATTGCATTCAGATTGATTTCTAAAACCGTTTCATGCGTTTTTTCTTCCAAAGCTGAAACGATTTCTTCGAAGTGAAAATGGCGTGCACCTTTTATCAAGATAGTCTCATTTTCAAAGGAAATAGTATCAATATTTTGAAGGAATTTTTCGGTTGATTCAAATGCGATGCAATTTGGAAACTTATTTTTAAAAGTTAAAATTGTTGGCCCAATAGCAATGACACGATTGATTTTGTTGGAAACAATTAAATGAGAAACTTTAGAATACAATTCTTCCAAAACCAATCCTGATTGAAAAATATCAGACAGAATTAGGGTTTTCTTTTTGTATTGTTTCTGACTTTCAAGAAAATCTAATGCTATTTTTAACGATTGATAATCAGAACTATAACTATCATCGATAAGCGTTGTATTGTTGATTCCGTTTTTAACTTTCAAGCGCATTTCAACTGGATAAAGCAACTGCATACGATTTTGAATAGTATCTTGATCGTAGTTGAAATACAAAAGTACCATCAAACATTGAATAGCATTTTCAATAGACGCCTGATCGTTGAACGGAATTGTAATTTTAAAACAAAGTTTATGGTAGGTTATTTTGAGTTCCGTTTGGTCTGAGGATTCTTTTGCAATCACAAAAACATCTGCTTTTCCATCCTCAGAACTCCAAGTAAAGGTTTTTATTTTTGGATTTAAAAAAGCTTCAATGGTTTTGTTTTTATTCATTATTAAAACTTCAACCGAGGTAAAAAGTTTTAATTTTTCTTTAATTTTTTCTCCTAAATCTTCAAAACCTTCATCGTGAGCCGAACCAATATTAGACAAAATTCCGATGGTTGGTTGGATGATTTTCTGAAGATTCTCCATCTCATTTATGGTAGAGATTCCAGCTTCAAAAATTCCGAGATTGTGTTTTTCATTGATTCCTAAAACCGAAAGCGGCACTCCAACTTGAGAATTATAACTTTTTGGAGAACGAATAATATTATAATCCGGACTTAACAAAAAGTTCAACCATTCTTTGATGATGGTTTTTCCGTTACTTCCTGTGATTCCAATAATTGGGAAGTCAAAATTACTTCTGTAGGCTGATGCAAAATTTTGAAGTGCTTCTAGCGTATTTTCAACCAATAAAAAATTAGCTTTATTTTCAAACTCTTTTGGAACATGATTCACCACAAAATTGGAAACACCAATTGAAATTAAATTAGAAATATAATGATGTCCGTCGTGATTTGGACCAACTATAGCGAAAAATAAAGTGCTTTCAGAATTTTGAAGCGAACGACTATCAATAGAAACCGAATCGATTAAAGCAATTTCATTAACGCCAACAAATTGTGCTTTAATGATTGGGATGATATTTCTTATGGAAAGTGTCAAATTTAGACTATGGATTTGTGTCTTCCGACAAATGTTCAGCATCTTTTACTTCCATATTTTCGCGCATGGCTTTGTAGTAAGCTGCTCTACTCAATGGTTCATATTCTTCCGTTTCACCAAGCAAAACTAGATTATCACTATCTGCTTTTCTGAAACTATAATGTGCTAAGTTTCCTGTACGTGTGCACACAGCATGAACTTTAGTAACATATTCAGCAGTTGCCATTAGCGCAGGCATTGGTCCGAAAGGATTTCCTTTAAAATCCATATCCAAACCAGCAACAATAACGCGAATTCCTGAATTGGCTAAATCGTTACAAATTTTTACAATTTCATCATCAAAAAACTGTGCTTCATCAATCCCAACCACATCGCAACCTTGTGCCAAAATAGCAATATTAGCAGCAGCAGGAACAGGAGTTGAGCGAATTTCGTTTTTGTTATGAGAAACCACCATTTCTTCATCATATCGAGTATCGATGGCAGGTTTGAAAATCTCCACTTTTTGCTTGGCAAATTGCGCTCTTTTGAGTCTTCTGATGAGTTCTTCGGTCTTTCCTGAGAACATCGAACCGCAGATTACTTCAATCCAACCAAATTGTTCTTTATGATTTACTGTATTTTCGAGAAACATTTTGTATTTTTAGACCTTAAAAAAGGAATTGTTTTTATTACTTTGTATCGAAACAAATTTATTATAAAATAAGATAAGCTAGTCACTATAATTTCAAAAAGTTATGAAAAAAAGATTGGAAGCCGAATTAATCAGCATTGCACACCGAGTTTTGAAGCTAAAAAACAAATCGGAAATCGATCAATTGTATCATGAAACCCAAAAATTATACGAAGCATTAACGGTTTTGAAGTTTTATGGTGACAACTATGAGCAAGTAAAATCGGATATTTCTACCGAAAATATCGAAGAAAAAATCGAAAGTTTTGTTGAAAATAAAACAGTTGTTGCAACTCCAAAAGTAGTTGTTGAAGAAATTGCTACAGAAGTTGAAGAACAAAAGGAAGAAATTGTAGCAGAAGTTGAAGAAGTTGTTGAACAAGAAATTGTTACTGCATCTGAAGAAACAGAAGTTCAAGAAGAAGCTGTTGAAGAAGAACCAGTTATTGTTGGAGAAATCACAATTGAGGAAGAAGATGAAATTGAAGAGGAAGAAGTTCCTGTTGGTGAAGCTAAAAGCGACTTAGATTTTGAACCTATTTTTGAATTAGCAGCAGAAACTCCAGTTGAAACTGAAGAAATTGAAGAACCAAAAGTAGAAGAACCTAAGAAAGAAACACAGCAAATTTCTTTTGAAGATTTATTAGGTCAAAATTATACCGAACCTGTTTTTGTAAAACCAAATGATGTAACACTTCCAACTTCTAAAAAAGAGGTTTTTGAAAAATCGGATGATATTATTGTAGATCGATTTGAAGGAAAAACACCTTCTTTGAATGATAAACTTTCTAAAACCATCAATATCGGATTGAATGACAGAATGGGATTTGTAAAATTCCTTTTTGCAGACAGCAACGAAGATTACAATCGTGTTTTATCACAATTAAATACGTTCAGCACTTTTAGAGAAGCTAAAGATTTTATTGACGAAATCATTAAACCCGATTATAACAATTGGGTTGGCGCAGACGATTATGCTGATAGATTTATTGAATTGGTTGAGAAAAAGTTTTTATAAATGTCTAAACTTTATATCGTTCCAACGCCAATTGGCAATCTTGAAGACATGACTTTTAGAGCTATAAAAGTTTTAAAAGAAGCCGATTTAATTCTTGCAGAAGACACGCGCACCAGTGGAAAACTATTGAAGCATTTCGAAATTTCCACACACATGCACAGTCATCACATGCACAACGAACACAAAACCGTTGACAATTTGATTGCTCGATTAAAAGGTGGCGAAACGATTGCTTTAATTTCTGATGCTGGAACGCCAGCCATTTCAGATCCTGGGTTTTTATTGACGCGCGCTTGCGTTGAAAATAATATTGAAGTCGATTGTTTGCCAGGCGCAACAGCTTTTGTACCAGCATTAGTAAATAGTGGTTTACCTAACGATAGATTTATATTTGAAGGATTTCTACCAGAAAAAAAAGGAAGACAAACAAGATATTTAGCTTTAGCAGAAGAAACTCGCACCATGATTTTCTACGTTTCGCCACATAAATTGGTAAAAACCTTAGCCGAATTTGTGCAATATTTTGGAGCAGAACGCCAAGTTTCTATCTCAAGAGAATTATCAAAACTGCACGAAGAAACCATTCGCGGAACAGCCGAAGAAGTTTTAAAACACTTTGAAGCCAAAGCTCCTAAAGGTGAAATTGTGGCTGTAGTTGGCGGGAAGAGTTTGAAGTAATAACATTAATAATCATTATTTACTTAAATAAAATATTATATTTGAATTTCAAAGGTTAAGATTATGATAGACTATTTAGAAATAAAAGGATATAAATCTATTAAGAGTTTAGAATTGGAAATGAAACCAATCAACATTCTTATTGGAAGTAATGGTGTTGGTAAAAGTAATTTTGTTTCATTTTTCAAACTAATAAATGCTATCTTTAACGAAAGGTTACAAAAATATATTTTAGAGGAAAAGGCAGATAACTTACTTTATTTTGGAAGAAAAACAACAGAATTTTTATATGGAAAATTAATTTTTAATAGTGGTAATAGAAATAATAATGCCTATTACTTTAATTTAGCTCAAACCAAAGAAGGTGGATTGTTTTTTGAAAAAGAAGCATCAGGTTTTAATGTATTAAGAGAGAGTATAACAAATGGTTATTTTTATTCTTCTGACTTAGAGGAAAGTCATATTTCAAAATCAGCATCTTATAGAAATAATTATTTAAGAAATCACCTAAAAAACATTCAAGTATTTCATTTTCATGATACTTCTACAACTTCCTTTTTAAGAAGAGAATGTGACATAAATGACAATTTATATTTAAAACAAGACGGAAGAAACTTACCTGCATTTCTATACTTAATGAAAGTTAATCATCCTAAAATATATATTCGAATAGAAAAGACTATTAAATCTGTTGCTCCATACATTGATAGATTTATATTGGAACCTAGTCGATTTGATGAAAATGAAATTGCTTTAAGATGGGTAGATAAAGGTGATGCCGAAAGTAACTTTTCTGCTTATCAATTATCAGATGGTACCTTACGATTTATTGCATTAGCAACATTATTAATGCAACCTAATCCACCATCAGTTATAATAATTGATGAACCAGAACTTGGATTACATCCCTTTGCAATTGGAAAATTATCAGGCATGATTAAATCAGCTTCGAGTAAATCTCAAATAATTATTGCTACTCAATCTCCAGGTTTAATTGCAAAATTTGAACCTGAGGATATTGTTGTAATTGACAGAAGTGAGGAAGAAAACCAGACCATCTTCAATAGATTAAATTCTGAAAATTTAAAAGCATGGTTGGAAGAATTTACATTAGGCGATTTATGGGAACGAAACATTATCAATTCAGGTCAACCTTTTGTCAAAATATAACATGAAACGATTAATTATTATTTGTGAAGGGCAAACAGAACAAGAATTTTGTAATGATATATTGCAACCACACTTTAATCAATTTGGAATATTTATTCAAAATCCAACTATAAAAAAAACAGCAGGTGGAATTGTAAATTGGATAGCATTAAAATTACAAATAGAAACTCATTTAAAACAAGACACTTCTGCATTTGTAACTACATTTATTGATTTTTATGGAATTCATGCTTTTCACAACTATCCAAATTGGTTAGTTGCAAGTCAGAGTTTAAACAAGATTAGTGGTATCGATTTAATGGAACATGGCATGTTAAATGATATCAATCCATTATTTCAAAACAGATTTGTTCCTTACATACAATTGCATGAGTTTGAAGGTCTCTTATTTTCAGATTTGAGTGTTTTTGAAAATGGTTTCGAAAGAAACGAATTCTTAGACTATAATTATTTAGTTCAAACAATAAACGAAAATGAAAATCCAGAATTAATAAATGATAGTAGTATTACTGCACCATCTAAGAGATTATTAAAAATAATTAAAGACTATTCTAAAATAACTCATGGTTGCTTGTTAGCTCAAGATATAGGCATACAAAAAATTAGAACAAAATGTCCAAGATTCAACGAATGGATTTCAAAACTTGAAAAAATTTAATCCTTAAACTAATACAAAAAAATAAAAATCCGCGCTAATCCGTTAAATCTGTGTCTTCTGCGTTCCAAAAAAATTGCATTTCAATTTCATTTTATATATTTGCAAAACATTTATAAGCCATAAAATCAAAATTCATAATTTTTAATTCATAATTAAACTATGCGTTGGACATTACAATCGAAGCCAGAAAAAGAACAAGTTCAGAAACTACAAAACGAACTTCAAGTCGATGAAATCATTGCGACTTTATTAGTACAAAGAGGTATTACAACCTACGAACAA
>Ga0209480_10001653_pt1 | contig 16070 bp, 11 predicted proteins | sample JI61114C2DNA_FD_187501 | JGI IMG/M metagenome (GOLD analysis project Ga0209480, IMG submission 187501) | Wastewater effluent complex algal communities from Wisconsin, to seasonally profile nutrient transformation and Carbon sequestration -... | ecosystem: Engineered > WWTP > Effluent > Algae...
AGGTGGGACGCCAGCTCGGCCAGCGCCGTCGCCCGCGGGTTGGCCAGGTCGGGACGCACCTGCAGGTAGCGCGGGTTCTTCGACGGCTTCCCGTTGACCAGCCGCGGCTTGGCCGAGCAGACGAAGTAGGCGGGGGCGTCCGGGTCGGCGTCGGACGCCGCGGCCCGGACCAGGTCGGCCATCGGCGCGGTGTACTTGCTGAACTCCTGCACGTCGCCGACGAGCGCGGCGGCGTCCGAGGCGGTCAGGGGCTGGAAGTTGGAGATGAAGGTGCCGGGACGCGACATGTCCTGCTCGGTCTGCTTGTCGTAGCCGGGCTCGATCGCGTCGTCGGGACGCTGGAACAGCTTCTGCTCGCAGTTCTGGACGATCTTGCGGCTCACACCCCCGGCGACCGGGACCACCGTGGAGGCCGTGATGTCGTCCTCGGTCTGCACCTTGCTGGCGGGCGTGAAGTCGGGACGCGTGCTGAACAGGCGCCAACTGCCGTCCGAGTTGAACCCGACGCGTAGGAAGTTGGCCACGATCTTGGCCCCGTCGAGGCGGACGGCGTTGCCTTGGCGTCCGTTGGTGATGCCGACGCTGAAGTGGCTGCGCCAGTCGTCGCCCCAGCTCGGCGCGTAGTAGCGCTTGACCGTGAACAGCAGCTCCTTCACGTGGGCCGGGATGCCGTGCAGGAACTGGTTGTACTCGTCGTTGAACAGGCTGGACGGGGTCAGCATCTTGATGACCGACCCGAACGAGCGCTCGACGCCCAGGATCGGCCGGCGGTCGACGCCGTTGCTGGCGGGGTCGGCGAACCGGTCGCTGTAGTCGCCGTCGATGAGGGCGGCGACGGCGTCCATGTCGGCCTCGAAGTCGGCGGCGTAGGCGTCCCCGAAGACGAAGGCGTCCAGGATCGACTTGCTGATCTCGGACTTGCCGCCGCCCGAGACCGTGGCCGGCTTGTGGCAGTGGGTGGCGACCGGCGTCGTGCCGACGAAGTGCCACTGGGTCCTGTCGGTCTCGCGGTGCTTGGCGTGGACGCGGTAGCCGTGCGGCATGACGTAGGTGCGGGTGGCGTCGAAGGGCACCGAGTGGCGGACGCCGTCGGCGTCCCATTCGACGGTGCGGCGGTTCAGGCTGAACGTGGAGCGTCCGGGCACGAGGGTGACGTCGGGCAGCTCGGCGTCGACGACGGTCCCGTCCGGCTGGGGCAGGAAGCGCTCGGGGTTGCGCGCGACGACGGAGGCGAGGGTGGCGCTCGCGGGGGTGTGGGTGTCGGTGAACTCGCGTCCGAGGTTGTAGGCGGGGAAGACGATGGCGCCGCCTGCGTGCTCCTCCTCGGCGTTGCCCAGCAGGTTCGCGGAGAAGGAGATCTGGGTCTTGACCTCCTTCTTGCAGTAGCCGAAGTAGTTGTCGGCGATGACGGTGGCCATGACGCCGCGCTCGTCCCGCAGGCACAGCTTGAACGCCTGGCCGCCGTTGTAGAGCTCTTCGGCGGTGCTCCAGCACTGGCCGTCGCGGCGCTGGCGCTCGGTGGCGTCGTCGACGTGCGGCAGGCCGAGGGCCCTCTTGGTGAGGTGCGTGAGGTGGGGCGCGAGGACGACGAGGCCGGTGTGGCCCGTCCAGTGGGCGGGGTCGAGGCTGGCGTCGTTGTCGGGGAGGTACGGGTCGCCGGCGTTGCCGAAGATCGACTCGACGAAGTCGAGGTTGGCGACCAGGCCGCCGGGGACGATGAAGCGCGTCTCGAGGCGCATCTCCGCCGACTGGCCGGGCACCGCGGGCCGGACGAGGGGACGCAGCAGCAGCGACACCCAGCACTCGACGGGCGCGTACGGCAGGCGCAGGGACGCCGCGGGCGCGTCGAAGGCGGCCGCGAAGAGGCGGGCTGCCGCGGTGCGGTCGACGGCGATCTTGTCGTCGGGGATGGCCGTGCCGCCCTCGGCGATGTGGAAGACGCCGGCCGTGGTGCGGCGGTCGTTCGCCGGGTTGTGGAGGACGCCGTTGCGCAGCCGGTAGGAGCTGAGCAGGTCGGAGGTGAAGGCGTCGGCGTCCTGCGGGAGGGACAGCTCACGGGCCAGCCCGGGCTGGTCGAGGACGAGGGTGCGGCGCGGGAGGCGCACGGCGGCGTCCGTGCCGTGGAGGTAGTCGTCGAGGAAGTCCTGGATGCGCTGGTCCGGGGCGCTGAGCCGGTCGGCGAGGCGGCGGTTCAGCTCGCGCTGGCGGGCGAGCAGGGGGGCGACGACGGGATCCTGTTGGGTGTCGGGCAGATCCTGTCCGATGAGTGCCAGACGAAGTGCAATCGCTGCGCGAGTATTTGTCGTCATAACCATAGCCTGACGCGTCCGGGGCTTTCCCGCCAGTCGTCTCGCGTCCGGAGTGGCCACCCGCGGCGCGTCAGGTCCAGGGCGTCGCAGTACGAAAGCCGCCGTGATCCCGACCGCCGTGACCGGCGGGTGTCCCCAGATCGAGCTGGACGACGTCACCCGGCGTCGGCATCGAGCCATTCCGACTCGTCGTCGGTGAGTTGCCTCGCGAGATCACGACCCATCGCGTCTGATGATCGCCCCGAACTCGAATTCCAGAGCCAACCGCTCCTCGAGCGATCGCGCCTGATCTTCGGTCAAGCCTGGATGTCGATGGTCCAGTACTCATGCCGATCGGCGTCACTCATCAGACGTTGAAGCGGAACTCGACCACGTCGCCGTCGGCCATGACGTACTCTTTGCCCTCGAGGCGCATCTTGCCGGCCGCCTTGGCGGCGGCCTCAGAGCCGAGCTCGATCAGGTCGCCGTAGCTCACGATCTGGGCCTTGATGAAGCCCTTCTGGAAGTCGGTGTGGATGACGCCTGCCGCCTCAGGGGCCGTGGCGCCCTTGCGGATCGTCCAGGCGCGGGACTCCTTCGGGCCCGCCGTCAGGAAGCTCTGCAGGCCGAGGGTCGCGTAGCCGACCCGGGCCAGCTGGTCGAGTCCGGGCTCGGTGACGCCCATCTCGACCAGGAACTCGCGCGCCTCGTCGGCGTCCATCTCGACGAGCTCCGACTCGAACTTGGCGTCCAGGAAGATCGCCTCGGCGGGCGCGACGACCGCGCTCATCCGGGCCTTGAGGTCGTCGTTGGCGAGCTCGTCCTGGTCGCAGTTGAACACGTAGATGAACGGCTTGGCGGTCAGGAGGAACAGGTCGCGGAGGTGCTCGGTGTCGAGGCCGGCGGCGTAGACGGTGCGTCCGGAGTTGAGCACCTCCTGGGCGCCGAGCATGGCGTCGAGCTTCGGCTTGGTCTCCTTCTTGATCCGGGCCTCCTTCTCGACCCGGGGCAGCGCCTTCTCCAGCGTCTGCAGGTCGGCCAGGATCAGCTCGGTGGTGACGGTCTCGATGTCGGAACCCGGGTTGACGCGGCCGTCCACATGGGTCACGTCATCGTCGGCGAAGACCCTGGTCACCTGGCAGATGGCGTCGGCCTCGCGGATGTTGGCGAGGAACGCGTTGCCCATGCCCTCGCCCTGCGAGGCGCCCTTCACGATGCCGGCGATATCCACGAAGCTCACGGTCGCGGGTACGAGGCGCTCGGAGTGGAACAGCTTCCCCAGCACGGCCAGTCGCGGCTCCGGCACGCCCACCACGCCCACGTTGGGCTCGATGGTCGCGAACGGGTAGTTCGCGGCGAGCACGTTGTTGCGCGTCAGCGCGTTGAACAGGGTCGACTTGCCGGCGTTGGGAAGGCCGACGATTCCGATGGTGAGAGCCACGAGGGAGAAGTCTAGGGCTCGGTCGGACGAGCCCATCCCCAGCACCTCGGCGAGAACATCCCGAGGGCGATGCCGAATGTGGCCAGTAAGGTCTCGGTGAGTTGGTTGCGCGAGACGGACAACGAACTCACCATCACCCAAGACCTGGTGCCCCCGCACATCCGCAGCCACGAAAGGTGTCCACAGATTCGGCGGATGCTGACAGAAATCGGTGGTCGTTGCCCATCTTGTAGGGCGTGATCCATCCAGCGAGGTTGACCCCTGGGGCCCGGCAGTTGCTATCGGCCCAGGACGGAGTGATGTCCAGACAGCAGGCACTCGGCACCGGCCTCTCCCCCGGGGGCCTGAGGGGACTACTCGACAGCGAGATGCTGACCGCGCTCGGGCGGGGTGTGTACGCCCTATCAGGAACACCATCGTGGCGAGGGCTGGCCTGGGCTGGGCTGCTGTTCGGCGGTGGGGAGTCCGTCCTCGGGCTGGAGACTGCTGCCCACCTGCATGGGCTCATCCCGCAACCACCCGCCACCATCTCCGTCTGGGTTGGCCGGTCGGCACAGCCGAGCGCCTTGGCCGGCTGGCAGTTCATTCGTGGCGAACGGCGGGGGCGTGGGGAACTCGCACGCACCTCCGTGGAGGACACCATCCTCGACTTGGCCCGACACTCCGATGACGAAGCCCTGTGCAGGCTGATGGCCGACGCGATCAGCGCTCGCCTCACCACCTCGAGGCACCTGTTGGCGGTCCTGGGCCGGCGTGGACATCAGCCGAAGCGGCGGTTGATCGAAGACGTCCTGGCCGATGTGAGCGAAGGGGCAAAGAGTCCCCTTGAGCGCCGATACGTCCGCGATGTCGAGCGGGCCCACGGCCTACCCAAGGGGTTGCGCCAGGCAAACGCCCGTCGCTACCTCTCGGACGTCCGCTACGACCTCGGCCTGATCGTCGAGCTTGATGGACGCCAGTACCACCGTGGGATGAAGGAGTTCGATGACATGTGGCGCGACAACGAACTGACCCTCGACGGCGCGCGCACCTTCCGATTCGGCGCCCCGCACGTCACCGGTGGCGCCTGCCAAACCGCCCGGCTCGTAGGCAACACCCTCATGGCGCTCGGTTGGCCCGGCCCCCTCACCCCTTGCCGACATTGCCTCGGAATGCCGCTGAGTTCTTGGTGAGTTTGTTGTTCAAGACGAGCAACAAACTCACCATGAACCCCGGCGATCTGGAGTAGGGCTCAGGCGCCCGAGTAGTACGCCTCCAGGGCCGCCGCGAACCAGGCCGGATCGCTCGTGCCGGCCAGTTCGCGGGTCGAGTGCATGCTCAGCAGCGGGATCCCGACGTCGCAGGTCACGATGCCCAGCCGCTCGGCCGTCATCGGGCCGATCGTGCTGCCGCAGGGCACGGCGTTGTTCGAGACGAAGTCCTGCGTCGGCACCCCGGCCGTCGCGCACGCGCGCTTCCAGATCGCCCCGGACGGCGCGTCGGTCGTGTAGCGCAGGTTCGCGTTGGTTTTCAGCAGCGGCCCCGCGTTCAGCAGCGGCCGGTGGTCGGGGTCGTGCAAGCCCACGTAGTTGGGGTGCACGGCGTGCCCCGCGTCAGCCGAGAGGCACGACGACCGGGCGAGCATCCGCTGGTAGCCCTCCCCCACAGCCCCCAGCGACCCGGCGACCCGCAGCAGCACCTGCTCCAACAGGGGCCCCGCGCCCCCCGAGCGAGACGAGCTGCCGACCTCCTCGTGGTCGAAGCAGGCGAGCACGTGCACATCGTCCCCGCCCGACGCCGCGAGCAGCGCCAGCAGCCCGGCGTGCACCGACGACAGATTGTCCAGCCGCCCCGACGCCAGGAACTCCCCCGTCGGCCCGAACACCGCTGGCCGCTCGGCCACCGCCGCGTACAGGTCGTGCCCCACGACCCGGCCCGCCTCGACGCCGGCCAGGCCGGCCACCAGGCCGAGGAGGTCCAGGTCCGGACGCCCGACCGAGAACACCGGCAGCAGGTGCACCTGTTTGTCGAGCCGCAGGGCCTCGTTCACCGAGCGGTCCAGGTGCGGCGCCACCTGCGGAATGCGTAGCCAGGGCGGGGTCGAGACCAGTGCCACCTCGCCCGTGTCGAGCACCAGCCGCCCGGCCAGGCCGAACTCGCGGTCGAGCCACGAGTTCAGCAGCGGCCCCCCGTAGACCTCCATGCCGGCCTGCTGCCAGCCGACGGCCCCCGTCGTCGGACGCGGCTTCAGCTTGAACCCCGGCGAGTCGGTGTGGGCGCCGACGATCCGAAAGCCGGACGCCGCGCCCTCCGGCACGCGCCACGCCACGATCGCACCATCGCGCACCACATAGTGCCCGCCGGGCGCGGCGTCCCAGGCGTCGGCCTCGGCGTGCGCGTGGAAACCCGCCACCGCCAGCCGCCGGGCCACCTCGGCGGCCGCGTGGTACGACGACGGCGACGCCTCGACGAAGGCGATCAGGTCGTCGACGTGCGCGAGGGCGTCCATCAAACGCCAGCCAGGAACGCCGGGACGCGCCCCTTCGGCCGCCCGATGATCGCCCGGTCGCCGCGCACCAGCACCGGCCGCTGCATCACCTCGGGGTGCGCGGCCAGCACCTCGACCACCTGGTCGGCGGTCGCGACGTCGGCGTCCGTCAGCCCCAGCCGCCCGAACGCGGGGTCGCGCCGCACGAGGTCGGTGGGGGCGTCCTCGATCTTGGCCAGCAGCGCGCGCAGGCCGGCGGAGTCCAGGGGGGTCTTGAGGTACTGCACGACGTCGACGTCCACGCGGGCGGCGCGGGCGGCGTCCAGGGCCGCTACGGAGGTCGAGCAGCGGGGGTTGTGGTACACGGTCACGTCAGCCATGCGGCCGAGACTAGGCCTCGGCGACGGCGTCCGTCACGTCGGCGACGGTGGCCCCGAGCACCGCGACCAGCGCGTCGGCGTCCACCAGCGCCGCGACGCCGTGCGCGCCGGCGCCGATCGAGAGCGGCCGGCCCGCGACGGTCGCGTCGGCGATCACCGGGAGCGACGCCAACGACCCGAAGGGCGTGATCGTGCCGCGTTCGTAGCCCGTGACGGCCCGGGCCTGGGAGGCGTCCGGGAGCGAGAGCCGGTTCACGCCGAGAAGCGCGCGCAACTTCGGCCAGGAGATCTGGCGTCCGCCCGGCACGAGGACGAACAGACAGTCGCCCTCACCGCGCCGGACGACGATGGTCTTGACGATGTCGTCGGCCCGGACGCCGCGGGCCGCGGCCGCCTCGGCCAGCGAGCTCACGGGGCCGTGCCTGGTCAGGGTGTGGGCGATCCCGGACGCCTCCAGTGCCGCCACCGCGCGTGCCTCGCCTGTCATGCGCTCACCGTAGCTGGCTAGGCTTCCCCGTGACCCGAGGAGAACCATGACCGACCCGAACGCCACGAGGACGACCCCCGACGAGCCCAAGCCCTGGCGCACCGAGGGGCTGGACGGCAAGCCGGCGACCGGCGGCGACAAGCGTCCGTGGTGGCGCAAACTGAAGTGGCGCAACATCGTGTGGGTGGCGCTGCTCGGCTACCTGGTGACCTTCGGCATCATGACGTTCCAGGACGCCGCCGTCGCGCCGAAGACGATCTCCTACAGCGAGTTCACCAAGCAGGTCACCGCGCACAACGTGAAGAGCGTCTACGAGCAGGCGGGCACCGGGACGATCCAGGGCGAACTCAAGGTCGCCGCGGCCCTCCCGAACGTCACCCCGGCCGCCGACTACACCCAGTTCAGCACCACCCGGCCGACGTTCGCGAAGGACGACCTGATGGCCGACCTGACCGCCGGGGACGCCGAGGTCAAGGCCGAGCCGCTGGTCACCCAGCGCGGTCTGCTCGGCAACCTGATCAGCTCGATCCTGCCGATGCTGCTGTTCCTCGGCGTCTATCTGTGGTTCATGTCGCGGCAGATGAAGGGCGGCGTGGGCGGCCTGATGGGGAAGAAGTTCACCCCGGTCGACGACACGACCAAGCGCGTGACCTTCGCCGACGTGGCCGGCATCGACGAGGTCGAGGAACAGGTCACCGAAGTGGTCGACTTCCTGAGGAACCCCGAGAAGTACCGCCGGCTGGGCGCCCGGGCACCCAAGGGCGTCCTGCTGACGGGCGCGCCGGGCACCGGCAAGACCCTGCTGGCCCGGGCCACCGCGGGCGAGGCCGGGGTGCCGTTCTTCAGCGCGTCGGCGTCCGAGTTCATCGAGATGATCGTGGGCGTGGGCGCCCAGCGCGTCCGGCAGCTGTTCGAGGAGGCCCGTAAGGCGGCCCCGGCGATCATCTTCATCGACGAGATCGACACCATCGGACGCGCGCGCGGCAGCTCCCGCGCCATGGGCGGCAACGACGAGCGCGAGCAGACGCTGAACCAGATCCTCACCGAGATGGACGGCTTCGACGGCACCGAGGGGGTCGTCGTGATGGCGGCGACCAACCGGGCGGACGTGCTCGACCCCGCGCTGACCAGGCCCGGACGGTTCGATCGTGAGATCACCGTCCACGCCCCCGACCGGACGGGACGCGCCCAGATCCTCGGCGTCCACTCCCGCAACGTGCCCCTCGCGGCCGACGTGAACCTCGACGAGCTGGCCAAGTCGACCCCCGGCATGACCGGTGCCGACCTGGCGAACCTCGTCAACGAGGCCGCGATCATCGCGGCCCGGCGCGCCGCGGACGCCGTCACCCAGGCCGACTTCTTCAACGCCCTGGAGAAGGTGCAGCTCGGCGTGGCCCGCAACGTCGTCATGCCGCCCGAGGAGCGGCGGCTGACCGCGTTCCACGAGGCCGGCCACGCCCTCCTGGGCATGCTGCAGAAGGGCGCCGATCCCGTGCGGAAGATCTCGATCATCCCGCGCGGGCGCGCCCTCGGCGTGACGCTGTCGACCCCGGACGACGACAAGTACGGCTACGACCGCGACTACCTGCGCGGCCGGATCATCGGCGCGCTCGGCGGGCTGGCGGCCGAGTCCGTCGTCTTCGGCAAGACGACGACCGGCGTCGACAACGACCTCGAACAGGCCACCGGCATCGCCCGGCAGATGGTCGGGCGCTGGGGCATGTCGGAGAAGATCGGGCCGGTCACGGTGCTCAGCAACGACGGCGACCCGCGCATGATGGGCGTCTCCGACGAGACCCTCGCCGACGTGGACGCCGAGGCCCGCCGCATCCTCACCGAGTGCGAGGCCGAGGCCAAGAGCCTGCTCATCGCCCACCGCGCGCAGCTGGACGCGATCGTTGCGGCCCTCCTGGACAAGGAGACCCTGGACGAGGCCGAGGCCTACGACGCCGCCGGCATCGAGCACGCGTCCGCGGAGGCGGCCGTCGAGGCTGCCGACCCGCTGGCGATCACCGCCGGCGGCGTCCAGGATCAGTAACCGCGCTTGCCGTACTTGGCGACGTAGTCGCCGATCGTGTCCGTGCGGATCGCGGCGGACAGGGCGTCCATCTTCGCCCAGTCGACGACGTCGATGGAATCACCGTTCGGCAGGGAGGCGAAGCCGGAGATCGGGGCCTGCATGAGGACGACGTCCTCGGTGGAGGCCAGCTTCATCGACAGCGCGAGCCCTCGGACGACGTCGTCGGTGAGGCCGGTGTCCACCTGGATGCAGGAGGCCGCGCCGGACAGGAGCGCCACGAACGTGGCCGGGTTCGCGAGCGTCGCCGGACGCATCGCCTTGACGATGATCGCCTTGATGACGTTGCGCTGGTTGGCGGCGCGGTCGAGGTCCCACCGGGGCAGGTTGTAGCGGTTACGGACGAACATCAGGGCCTTCTCGCCGCTGAGTTCGATGTTGCCGACCGGGTAGTGGTATTTGCCCACCGTGACGTCGTAGGGGTTGTAGACCGTGACGCCGCCGATCACGTCGGTCAGGGCGATGAAGCCCTCGAAGTCGACGTGCAGCGTGTGGTCGATGCCGACGCCGGACAACTGCTCGATCGTCTTCTTGGCCAGGGGGACGCCGCCCCACTGGTAGGCCCAGTTGATCTTGCCCTTCCCGTGGCCGGGGATGTCGACGTAGGAGTCGCGCGGGTAGCTGATGATGAAGATCTTCGACTTGTCCGCGCTGATGTGGAGCACCATCAGCGAGTCCGACCGGGCCACGCCGCCGTCGGCCAGATCGGTGCCCATCAGCAGGAAGTTGAGCCCGGCGCTCTCCGGCGCCACGGGGGGCCTGGACGGGGCCGCGCTGGTGACGGTGGGCTGCGGGGCGGCGTCCACGCCGGGCGCGGCCGTGGTCGTCGGTTGGACCGGGGCGACGGTGTCGAAGTTGATCCGCGGGATCGCGGTCAGCGCCAGGTTCGCCCGCAGGAGGTACCAGGCACCCACGCCGATGCCGGCGACCAGGACGAGGACCACCACCGATGCGAGCGCGCGTAGGGGACGCCGTCTCTTCTTCGCGTGCTGGGCTGGCGTCGGGGTCGTCATCTGGAACCTCGTCCCGGGGGCCGGCGGAGTGGTGTGTTGGCTTGAAGCATAGGCGGACGCCGGCGGCGTCCGCCCTCGCTCCCGCGGGGTGACACGAAATGTCGGAGGGTCCCGGCAGGCTGTCGGACATGGATTCCATGGTGTGGTTACTCGCCGCCCTGATCGCGGGTGCGTTCGTGGGGGCGGCGGCGTCGGCCCTTGTCGCGCGGGCTCGAGGCGAGGCGTCCGCGGCGCGGGGCGCGTCCCTGGAGGCGCAGTTGGACGCCGCCCGGGCCGAGCGCGACGCGGCGCGGGGCCGTGCCGAGGAGATCTGGGCCGACCGGGAGTCGATGGTCAACCAGTTCAAGCTCCTGACGCACGAGTCGCTGGCGCAGCAGACTCGGCGGGCGGAGGAGTCGGCCGAGGTGCGCTCGCGGGCCACCGAGCGGCTGCTGGATCCGGTGCGCCAGAGCCTGGACGCCTTCAACCGCCGGCTCGCCGACGTCGAGAAGGAGCGGGCGGCGCTCGCGGCCGACCTGAGCGCGCAGGTCCAGTCCGTGCGGCTGACCGGTGAGCAACTGCGGCGCGAGACGGCGTCCCTGGCGACCGCCCTGCGCAAGCCGCAGGTGCGGGGCGCGTGGGGCGAGTTGCAGCTGCGCCGGGTGGTCGAACTGGCGGGCATGGTGGAGCACTGCGACTTCGTCACCCAGGAGACGACGACGAGCTCGGAGGGGCGCGTCATGCGTCCGGACATGAAGGTGACGCTGTCGGGGGGCCGCTTCGTGTACGTCGACTCCAAGGTGCCGTTGTCGGCGTTCCTCGATGCGCAGAACGCCGCCGACGAGCGCAGCCGCGCCGAGAGGCTGGCGGCCTTCGCGGGGAACGTGCGGGGCCACGTCGACCAGCTCGGGGGCAAGAACTACTTCAAGGCCGGCACGTCGACGCCGGAGTTCGTGGTGCTGTTCATCCCGAGTGAGGCGCTGGCCGCCGAGGCGGTGGCGCTGCTGCCCGACCTGCACGAGTACGCGGCGCGGCGCAACGTCGTCCTGGCGACCCCGACCACGCTGATCGCGATGCTGCGCGCGGTGGCCTACGGCTGGCGGCAGGCGGCGCTGGCCGACTCGGCGTCGGAGGTGTTCGCGCTTGGCCGCGAGCTGTACGACCGGCTCGGCACGCTGGGCAGCCACTTCGACAAGCTCGGACGTTCGCTCAACGGGGCGGTTCGGGCGTACAACGTGGCGCTGGGGTCGCTCGAGTCGCGCGTCCTGGTGACCGGACGCCGCCTGCGCGACCTGCAGGTGACGGACGCCGAGCTCGCCGCCCCCGGCGTCGTCGAGGAGGTGGCCCGCCCGGTCACCGCGCCGGAGCTCGCGGCGGACGCCGAGGCCCGCGCCTCACCGTTGAGGGCCCTCGGGTGACGCGCCCAGGCGGAGGGGGCAGGATGGGCGGGTGAGTTCGAGTGCCGTCCGCAAGGACCTGTCCCGCAGCGTGACCGCCGCCGACGTCGACGACGCCGCCGCCCGGCTGACCGGCGTCGCCCGCCTCACTCCGCTGGAGCGCTGCGAGCGGCTGTCGGACGCCTCCGGTGCGGAGGTCTGGCTGAAGCGCGAGGATCTGCAGCCGGTCCGGTCGTACAAGCTCCGCGGGGCCTACAACCTGATCGCGCAGCTGTCGGACGCCGAGCGCGCGGCCGGCGTCGTGTGCGCCTCCGCCGGCAACCACGGCCAGGGCGTGGCGCTCGCCTGCGCCCGGTTGGGCATCCGGGGCCGGATCTTCGTGCCGAGCACCACGCCGCGGCAGAAGCGCGACCGGATGATCGCCCTCGGCGGCGAGTTCGTCGAGCTGGTCGTCCGGGGCGATGCCTACGACGAGGCCTCGAAGGCGGCCCTCGCGGCGGCGTCCGAGTCGGGGGCGACGGTCGTCCCGGCCTTCGACGACCCACGGACGATCGCCGGCCAGGGCACCGTCGCCCGCGAGATCGTGGAGCAGGTCGGGGGCGCGCCCGACACGCTGCTCGTCCCGGTGGGCGGCGGCGGCCTGCTGGCCGGCTGCCTCGTGTGGCTCGCCGAGCGGCACCCCGGCGTCCGCGTGGTGGGCGTCGAGCCCGCGGGCGCGGCCTGCCTGACCGTCGCCCTGGACGCCGGCCGCCCCCGCGACCTGCAGAGGCTCGACACGTTCGTGGACGGCGCCGCCGTCCGCCGCGCGGGCGACTACACCTTCGCTCTCGCCCGCCGGCACTCCCCTCGCCTGGTCACGGTGCCCGAGGGACGCGTCTGCTCCGAGATGCTCGCGCTCTACCAGACCGAGGGCATCATCGCCGAGCCCGCAGGCGCGCTGGCCACCGCGGCGCTCGGGGTCTACCGGCCGAGCCCCGGCGAGCGCGTCGTCGCGATCGTGTCCGGCGGCAACAACGACGTGTCGCGCTACTCCGAGATCGTCGAACGCGCCCTGGTCTACGAGGGCCGCAAGCACTACTTCCTGGTCAACTTCCCGCAGGAGCCCGGCGCGCTGCGGCGGTTCCTCGACGAGGTGCTCGGCCCGGACGACGACATCACCCTGTTCGAGTACGTCAAGCGGTCGAACCGCGAGTCCGGCCCGGCGCTGGTCGGCATCGAGCTCGGCGACCCGTCCGGCTACGCCGGCCTTCTCCAACGCATGGACGCCAGCCCCATGACCGTCGAGGTCGTGTCGCCGGATAGCCCCTTCTACCGATTCTTGGTCTAGTGGCCCGCCATCATGGAGCCATGACGTTCTACGCGCGCCCGTCGTGGCGGCTGGTCGGCCAGGTGGTGGCGGACGCTTTCGTCGTGGTCTGGGTCTTCGTCTGGTGGACCATCGGTCGCATGCTCGACGGCATGCTGCGCGGGATCTCCGTGGCCGCCGCGCAGACCGCGCTGGCGGCGTCCGACATCAAGGGACAGCTGGCGACGGCGGCCGACCAGGCCGGCAAGATCCCGGTCGTCGGGGACGGCCTGCGCCAGCCCCTCGTCGGCATCGGGTCGAGCCTGTCCGGCCTGATCGCGGCGGCCGACGGACAGTCGGTGCAGCTGGCGGGCATCGCGTCGACGATCGGCCTGGCCACGTTCGCCATCCCGGCGCTGGCGGTCATCGCCGTGTGGCTGCCGCGTCGGCTGCGCTTCGCCTACAAGGCTCGCGACCTGCGCGAGATGATGGGCGACCCGCGCGGCATCGAACTGCTGGCGTTCCGCGCGCTGACGCTGCGGCCCCTGCCGGTGCTGCTGTCCGCCTCCCCCGACCCGCTCGCCGCCTGGGAGCGCCGCGACCCCACCGCCCTGCTCCGGCTCGCCAACCTGGCGCTCGAGGGCGAGGGCGTCCGGCCCCCGACCGACTGACGCCTCAGTCGTCCATCGTCGTCAGGTCGCCCTCGTCCTGGCCAAGCGCCCGGGCGCGCAGCACGCGCCGCATGATCTTGCCCGACCGCGTCTTCGGCAGCTTCTCGGCGAACTCGATGACGTCGGGCTTCGCGATCGGCGAGAGGTGCGCCGCGACGTGCCGGCGGATCTCCTCGGCGAGCGGCTCGTCGCCCTTCCAGCCCTGCCGCAGGACGGCGAACGCGTGGATGGCCTGGCCCTTGACCTCGTGAGGGACGCCGACGGCCGCGGCCTCGGCGACGGCCGGGTGGGAGATCAGGGCCGACTCGACCTCGGCCGTCCCGAGCCGGTGCCCCGACACCATGATCACGTCGTCGGTGCGGCCGATGACCCAGAAGTCGCCGTCGGCGTCCCGGCGGGCGGAATCGCCGGCCAAATAGCGGCCGGGGAACTTCGACCAGTAGGAGTCGACGTAGCGCTGGTCGTCGCCGTACAGCGTCCGAAGCATGGCGGGCCAGGGGTTCTTGAGCACGAGGAAGCCCTCGGCGCCGTCGGGCACCGGCTCGCCGGCCTCGTCCACGATCTCGGCGTCCTGGCCGAAGAAGGGACGCCCCGCCGACCCCGGCTTGAGTGGCAGGGACGGCACCGGGCAGATCTGGAACATGCCCGTCTCGGTCTGCCACCAGGTGTCGATGATCGGGCAGCGGTCCTTGCCGATGACGTGGTGGAACCACCGCCACGCCTCGGGGTTGATCGGCTCGCCGACCGACCCGAGCAGGCGCAGCGTCGAGAGGTCGTGCCGGTTCGGCCATGCCTCGCCGAAGCGCATCAGCGACCGGATCGCCGTGGGCGCCGTGTAGAACGTCGTGATGCCGTAGTACTCGATGAGCTGCCACCAGCGGTTCGGGTAGGGGTACGTCGGGCCGCCCTCGAACATGAAGATCGTGGCGCCGGTGAGCAGCGGGCCGTAGACGAGGTAGCTGTGGCCGGTGATCCAGCCGGGGTCGGCGGTGCACCACCAGCGATCCTCGTCGCGGATGTCGAAGGCGTACTTCAGCGTCGTGTAGGTGCCGACCATGTAGCCGCCGTGGGTGTGCAGGACGGCCTTCGGCTTGCCGGTCGAGCCCGAGGTGTAGAGCACGAACAGGGGGTCCTCGGCGTCCATGTGCTCGGTCGCGCACGGGCCCTTGGCAACCGGCAGTGCGGCGAGGTCGTGGTACCAGTGGTCGCGGAGCGGGTCCATGGTGACGTCGTTGCCGACGCGCTTGACCACCAGGACGTTCTCGACGGACGGGGAGAACCTGATGGCCTCGTCCACCAGCGCCTTCAGCGGGAACACGCTGCCGTTGACGTACGAGCCGTCGGCCGTGATCACCAGCTTGGACTGGCTGTCGTCGATGCGGTCGCGGACGGCGTCCGAGGAGAACCCCGCGAAGATCACCGAGTGCACCGCGCCGACCTTCGCGCAGGCGAGCATCGCGAAGAACACCTCCGGGATGCGGGGCAGGTAGATCGTGACCTTGTCGCCCTTCTGCACCCCCATGCTCTTGAGGATGTTCGCCATCCGCGTCACCTCACGGTCGAGGCTGAAGTACGAGTAGGTGCGGCTCTCCTTGCCGTCCTCGGAGACCCAGATCAGGGCTAGCTTGTTGCGGTAGGGGCCGACGGTGTGCCGGTCGATGGCGTTGGCGACGATGTTCGTCTTCCCGCCCGTGAACCACTTGAAGAAGGGGGCGCGGGAATCGTCCAGGACGGCGTCCCACGGCTCGTACCAGGTCAGTTCGGAGGCCCGATCGGCCCAGAAGCCCTGCGGGTCGGCGAGTGCCGAGGCGTAGAGGGCCTCCGGGTCGGGCACCGTGGTGCGGGCGGCGGCCTCGGGGTCGGGGTAGTAGACCTCAGCGTTGAGTTCGGCCATGAGTCGTCCTCCGTCTGGTGCGTCAGCGGCGTCGAATGGTGGCCGCAGCCTAAGCGCCCCCGCCGGGCGCGGGAAGGCGCGGCGGCGCGACGTCTCACGACGGAACACAACGAGAGCGTGCTCAACACCTCGAAAGCGCCGATTAGCACCCGAATCGGCCGCTGAGCGCGCTCTGCCCGTGTTGGGGGCGAAGGTCCCGGACCCCGGCCCCTAGAGTGCCCTGCGTGACGACACCCGTGGACGCCGCCGCGCGCCGAACCGACACGTTCCACGCCGTCCTGGCCGGGGTGGTCACCGCCGTGGTCGGCTTCTCGTCGTCGTTCGCCGTCGTGATCGCGGGCCTGCGTGGCGTGGGCGCGGACGCCGCACAGGCGGCGTCCGGGCTGCTGGCCGTCTCGGTGACGATGGGGCTCGGCTGCGTCGTGTTCGCGCTCGCGTACCGGCGTCCGATCACGATCGCCTGGTCGACGCCGGGGGCGGCGCTGCTGGCCTCCAGCGTGGCGCCGAGCGGCGGCTTCGCGGTGGCGGTGGGGGCGTTCGTCGTGACGGGGCTGCTGCTCGCCGTGACCGGGTTCGTGCCGGCCCTCGCCGCGGCGGTGCGGCGCATCCCCAACTCGGTGGCGAACGCGATGCTGGCCGGCGTCCTGCTGACGCTGTGCATCGCCCCGTTCCGCGACCTCGCCAAGAGCCC